>Ga0208112_100252_pt1 | contig 70788 bp, 68 predicted proteins | sample HotLakConsoUCCLE_FD_184736 | JGI IMG/M metagenome (GOLD analysis project Ga0208112, IMG submission 184736) | Hypersaline microbial mat communities from Hot Lake, Washington, USA - Hot Lake Consortium UCC-LE (SPAdes) (version 2) ...
GCGCCGCGACAATCAAAAACACAAACCACTTGATCGCGGCTGAAAAGACCGCCATCGTAACTCTCGTCGCGACCAAGGATTCTCATCCTGATTGACGCGCTCTTCTCATCCAGATTGTCGCGCTACACGAAACATCGCCTTAATCATCTTGAAACAAAATCTGAAAGAGCTCGCCGTGTCCAATCCAAATGCCGTTCTGATTGACCGTCATCCCGGTCGTTCCACGCAAACCATGGGGCTTGCCCGTGCGCTTGGGACCGACCCGGCAATGATCCACGACCCGTCTGTGGGCGTGGTCGGCACCAAGGGCGACAGCCAGTGTTATCTTGGCGTCGCCGCCAAGGTAGAGGCCATCCATGAGGCGCTGAAATCGCGCATTGGCACCGGGCCTGACCAGTTGCGCTTCCGGCTGGTGCAACCGGAATATACCATCGCCACGTCTGACGGGATGCGCAACGGCACACCCGAGATGCGCTATTCGCTGATCGGGCGCGAGGTTACGCAGGATGCGCTGTGCGAACATCTCAGCGCGACCGGGCTGGCCGGCACCATCGCCGTGGTGGCCTGTGACAAGCCGCCAGTTGGCACGCTTGCCGCCATGCTGGAGCACAACCTGCCAGCCATCATCATGTCGGATGGTCCGATCCGTCCGGGGACTGACCCCAAGACCGGCGAAAAGCTGGATATTGTCAGCGCCTTTCAGGCCGCAGGGCACCCGGATCCGGAATACCGCTACCATATTGCCTGCCATGCTTGCCCCGGCTTTGGCAGTTGTGGTGGTATGTTCACCTACAACACCATGCAGACCTTCATCGGCGTGCTGGGGATGCAACCGCTACACATGGTGGCCCCGCCCTCGGACGACCCGCGCCGCCTGACCAACTTCCCAGACGAACTTGTAACGCTGCTGGCACGGATGATTGAGGCGGATCTCAAACCGCGCGATATCGTCGGGCGCGATTCCCTGCGCAATGCCACCATCGTCGCCATGGCGATTGGCGGATCCACGAACGCGCTGCTGCACGCCCCGGAAATCGCGCGTGCCGCAGGCTTTGCCGATTTCTGGAAGGACATCATCACTCCAGAGGAGTTCAACCATCTGTCGCAGCATGTTGTCCCGGTCGTGACCAACGCACGGCCCTATGGCACCTATTCCATGGTCGATATCGACGAGGTTGGCGGTGTGCAAGTTATCGTGCGGGAATTGCTGGAAGCCGGGCTGCTGAATGGCGATGCGCTGACCTGCACGGGTGAGACATTGGCAGAGCAGGTCAACCGCCTTGGGGCCAAACCCGCGGATGGTGAGGTGATCTACCCCGTTGCCGCCCCTTACAAACCGACCGGGGGCCTGCGGATGCTGGGTGGTAACCTGTCGCCTGAAATCTCGGCTATCCTGAAGCTGGCCGGGGTGGAAGGCGGGCTGGAGGACAACCTGTTCAAGGGCAAGGCGCGCGTGTTCGACGGGCAGCAGGCGCTTTTGGAAATGCTGGACCGGACCCCGGAAGCCTTTAATGACAACGACATGATTATCGTGCGTTACGAAGGGCCAAGCGGTGCGCCGGGCATGCCGGAAATGCTAGACCCGACCGCGCGTATCACGGCGCTGTGCCGCGAACGCGGTATCGTTGTCGCACTGATGACCGATGCACGGTTTTCCGGCGGCTCTATCGGGCTGGTGATCGGGCATGTGGGGCCGGAAGCCGCGCTGGGCGGGCCCATCGCGCTGGTAGAAGATGGTGACGAGATTCTCGTGGATCTGAATACTAACGAGATCAACTGCACGCCGCTGACAGATCCGGCCGTATTCAACGCGCGCAAGGCGGCATGGGAGAAGGCCGTTGCCGATAATGGTGGTTTTCATCCCAGCCTGCCGGATGCTGAGACACGGCTGTTGCAACGCGCGCGACATATGGCGGTTCCGGCCATTCGTGGGGCGGGGCTGCATCCCAACCGCACGGTTTGGGTGCGCAACCCGCGCGAGGCCACACGGTCCAGCTTCGCGCCACAGAATAAGTTTCGATCTCAGACCGTGAGCAATGCCTGACGCGCAGGGTCACGACCCACTGGTGGGCGCAGGCTTCTTCTGCGCCCACCTAGTTTCGCCTAACTGGTCAAAAATTGCGAGGTGGGTTCACTACCATTTACAGCGTTGTCTGAATTGGCCTAGGCGATGCAAGGCTAAACTTCGAACTTATGTGGGCGCAGGATTTCAACGGGTTCGACATAGGCGATACCGGAGTAGTTCTTGAAATATGTCTCGGACACCACCGTGATGATTGCTTCGGCCTTTGCCTTGTCGCGGACAATGGCCTCGATTTTGATATTGGCCATCACGCCGCTAATGCCGGGGCGATTGGCGCTTCGCATGCCCCGACTGCCTTTTCCGCCTGCCTCGACATAGGTGTAGCCCGTTGCTCCGCCTTGCTCGATCAGCTTGGTCACACCGTCGAGGATTGTGCGCTCGGTGATGATGACGATCTTTGTTGCTTGATACATGGTGTTGCTTTCCTCACACGCCAATGAGCATATCCGCCAGAGCGATCCATAGCGGGATCGACAGGATCGCCACCGGCGTTCCCAAGCCGGTGGATGTGCCGACATAGGACGAAGGGTTGGCCTCTGGGAGGGCGCCGCGCAAGGTGGGCGGGCCGGAAATATCCGAGCTTGAAGCCGCCATCACTGCCAGCAATACCACACCCCCGCCGGAAAACCCAGTCATCTGATGCACGAGCAGGCCAGCCGCGAAGCCAAGCGCCCCGTGCACCAGCGGCGCAAGCAGGCCATAAGCGACATAGGCATGGGCGACGCGCCGCAGCTCTGACAAGCGGGACCAGGCTTCCATGCCCATAATCAACATCAGGATCGACAAAAGGCCCCTGAACAGGATGTCATAAAAACTGTCGTAGACGCTGTCGGGCCGCGCGAGAATGCCCAGAGCCAGCCCGAGCAATAGCGCAGAAATCGCAGCGCTGCGGAAAGTATCTACCAAAATGCCGCGCACCATTTGTGCGTTGCTGGCCCCGTGTCCTCCGCCGACCGCAAGCACTGCCGCGCCTCCGGGCTGCGTGGATATCTCGGCAGCGGCCTTGCGCTCTGCACTCAACCGCGCGAGCACGATGGCCGTGACCAGAGCGGCTATATCCATGAACGGGTAAAGCGCGCCGATGAAGCCTTCATAGGCGATGCCTTCATCGTCGAGCATGGCCATGCCCGCAGCGAGGGTCGAGGCCGAGACGGCCCCGAAAAGGCCCGCCGTCGCCATGGCATCCATCTGTGTGACGCTGCGCAACCGGGCCAGGGTCTGCCCCCCAAAAAGCACGATCACGATGCCGACCATTGCCGCCGCTAGGGCTGGCACGGCTAGTTCGACAAGATTGGCTTCCCGCACCGAGATACCGGCACCCAGCCCGACCTTCATAAGCAGAAGGAAGACGATAAACTTGTAGACCGGCTCTGGAATTTCGAGCTTCGATCCACATGCCGCAAGTGCCATGCCGCCGATCAGAAAGGCCAGTGTCGGCTTCTGCATCTGAACAACAAACCCAGTCAGAATATCTGCAATCATGTCCATAACGCTGGCCTCCTTGAATGCTTGACAATCGAGGTAGTGCAGACTTGGGAAAAGATAAAATATATGTTTTTTAGATAAATGTTCTGTTTTATAGAACATTAGGTCGGATCGCCGCGATCAGAGCATCGTCTGATGTCTGCGCATCCTTATAGTATGTGAGGAGCGTGATCCCGCTTGCTGCTCTCGGCCACCAGGAATCGAGGTGCATCAAAGCGGGTATGACTGGTTCTTGGCGAATTCATGCGGGCGAAAAAGCGCGACCAGCGCTGATTGCGCCGGTCGCTGGGCCCGTTCTCAAGGCTATTTAAGCAAAGCTTGAAACTACCTGTGGGCTTTGTGGGTGTCCCAATCCTCGAGCCGCCCGCCTACGATGTAGCTTTCGTGGTCGTGCGACGTATAGAACAGTATCGCGCTAAACTCTGACCGCGGAATGTAACCCAACCTCGCGTGCTTCACCCGTGGCAGATAGAGGCGACGGTGGTCGGGGTCCATGCCGTCGATATGAGACCTACCTCGCTGAATGGCAGCGTTCATGATATGAAGGTGGGTGAGATACGACTCCGGTTCGAGGAAGGCGTCCCAGTCGACCTCGACCGGAAAGGCCATCAGCGCGCGGGCAAAAAACTCGCGCGAGCTGATTTCGGTATTGGCACTGGCTAGCCAAGCCCGAGCGCCCGTATGGGTGCGAAGACCTGCCACACCTAGTGTCTCCAGCCGACGCGCAATTTCGGCAGCTTCACTGGCCGGTGAAGAGACCAGACGGACCTCCGATGGCGTAAGCCACTGCTTCGGATAGAGAATGGCCGTTTCCGATATTTCAACCGGCAAGACGGGGTCTATGTGAGAAACGGGCAGCAAGCACAACTGCTTGGTCTTGTGAGGAAAGGCTGGAGCGCCTCCAGTGGCGTCTTGAGCATGATGTGTCCTTTCGGATGCTGACCGGAGGGCCGCGGCTGGCGGGCCGTACCCGATCATGTGAGGTAACGAGGCGTACTTGCGCGCACAAACGCCTAGAATTCGCCGCGGCCCCTTCTGGGTACATCGGATGCGTATACCCGCTCTGACGTTCTCACATCCTGCCGGGGGCTGGCCCTGCTGCGTCGTCAACTGTTCGATACAAGGGGAAGCGTGCGGCACCTTTCTGGCCCACATTTGTGTGGTAGCGCGGTTCGGCCCCGATGTCGCCAAAAATGAAGAAGAGAGGCGGTAAAAATTTCGTGTAAAAACTTGAATTTGATAAATAAAATATGTTAAAGGGGTGCTGGTCAGCGCAAGCTGCGTATCGATCGATCCGCAGTGCATAATTCCTTGTGAAGGCCATTGTCATTGAAAATTCGCGGTATGCGGGAGCCACGCATCGCTATCCCGGGTTAGCGGCGTTTAGGTTGTGCGGCCGACAAGGTCAGGACTCTATGCAATGCCGCTCCCAGTCACGCACTGGGGTCCCCCTTGCCTTGTGATCGAAGCCGAGGCTGTCGCGCGCTCGTGTCGCGAATGCTGTGGAAGTTCTTTGGCGGCGCGCTCCGGACTTATGCAGGCTCGGTTTTTCAGGCGGCGAGGTCGAGAGGAATGGGTTCGATGGGCTGAGAGAGGGTTTCCAGCCCTCTACCGAGAAACGGGCGAATGTTGATGATGCCCTGAGCAGCGGCAAATCATGGCCGTGTCGAGTCGCCGTTAATTCTCAGGTGAGAAAGGGATATACCACATGCGAGAGAATACCATCACCCAACTGCCCGATCCATCGGGTTTTTCATCGGACCCATTCACTGAGGTCTTGCGGGATGGCGCGCGTAAGCTGATCTGGCACGCAGAGCAATCGCCACCGATGTGCCGGGCTATCGTGATGTGATTGCGAGAGGGTTGACCGGGTTACTTTGTGCGCCCCTCAGCGCCGAAGCTTTAGCCGAACAATTTTCGCGATTTTTGGATGTGCCACAGTACATGCAGGCAGCCATGGGCAAAGCCGCGCGTACCCGTATGGAGGACCGCTACGATGAGCAGATCGTGGTACGCGCTTATCTGGACGCCATCTCTCGTGTGCGATGACTACAAATTTTCTGTCCTGTCAAAGTCGGCTTAAGCCGCACTTTACACCCATCGTGGTAAGCAGCGCCTGTGTTGGTCAATCACAGAAAATCAATTTTTCGTCACTCTAGTTTGCGCAGCATCGACGGGTCCAAGGCGGTCATTACCTTTCGATTCATGAGTTCGAACAGCACCCGAACGCGTGTGTCTTCTCCAATCGCCTCGATCTGAGCCACGAAATCGACGAACGGCCCAGCGACCACGCGGACGTAATCCCCGCGGGATAGCTCAGGGCCGGTCTGCAATTCGCCCTTGTCGCTGCAGCGCGCGCGTAGCCCAGCGATCAGGTCATTTGGCAAAGGCGTGGGCGCGCGCGGATCAGTCTGTACCAAACGAGTCAGGCCGCGTGTAGCATTGACCGTGCGCCAGAGGCCTGCCTTGGGGTCGATCCTCACGAAGATGTAGCCTGGAAAGAGCGGGCGGCGGAGATCCTGTAGCTTGCCGTCGCGACGCTTCGTTTCTATCATCCAAGGACAGAAGCTCTCGATCCCCTGCCGTGCAAGATTCAACTCTGCTAAGCTTAGACCGTTGGGCTTTAGTTGGCCTGCGAACCATCGCAGGTCAGACGCGTCGGTTTTCAATGTGTCATGTTTGGCGTTTAGCATGCAACCCACCTACAGCATTTTAAAACGAAAAGTTGAACGCAATATGAGCGAGACAGCTTTGAGAGAGCGTAGCTCAAACACGTGTTAAAGGCCAATACCTCGCATCCTTCAGAGCGCCACTGCAGCCATGATTAATACGAGCAGTAATGCGACCCAGAAAGCAGACGTGTTCCAAGGGGAAAATTACCTGTACGATGGGCATGGGGTTAGATGATCGCGTGGCGGACCTTGGCGGACACCCATTCGCTGACCACGACCGTGCCCAGAATGACCAGCAGGATCAGCGACACCTGGTTCCAGGCCAGAACGCTCATGCTCGCTTGCAGTTGCAAGCCGATGCCGCCAGCCCCCACCAGCCCCAGAATGGCGCTTTCACGGATGTTGATATCCCAGCGGAACACGCTGATGCCGTAGAATGTGGGCAGCACTTGCGGCACAATTGCATAGTTCAGGATTTGCGCTTGGCTGGCACCCGTGGCCGTCACGGCCTCTATTTGCCTGACATCGGTTTCCTCGATGGCCTCATATAGCAGCTTGCCGATAAACCCGACCGAGCGCAGCCCGATGGCGATAATCCCCGCCAGAATGCCCGGCCCAAGGATGGACACCAGCAAAAGCGCCCAGATCAGCGAGTTGATGGACCGTGACGCCACGATGATGAACAGGGCTATCGGGCGCAGTATGTGGCGCGATGGGGTTGTGTTCGACGCCGCCATGAAGGCCAACGGCACCGCCATTACAATGCCCAGCAAGGTGCCCAGCGTGGCGATGTTCATCGTGTCCCACAAGGGCCAGAGCAAGCTGTCGATATAGCCCCATTTCGGCGGAAAAGCACGGCCCAGCAGGTCATTCGCGGCCACCGGCGCATCATAGACAAAGGCCCAGATGGTGCGTTCGGTCATCATCTCCCAGCACCAGACGAACAGCGCCACGCAGGCCAGCCAGCCGGCCCAGATGGCCAGACGCGTGCCCGTGGTGCGGTGCCGCCAGATCGGGGCTTCCGTGCTTGCCACGCTCATTTCAGGAACCTCCGCAAGTAGCCAGAGGAATACTCTGCCACCATAACAATCGCGATGATAATCAGCAGGATCGCGCCTGCCGTGTCATACTCATACCGTCCCAAAGCGGTGTTCAGCGTGCCGCCAATACCGCCCGCGCCGACAATGCCAATGACGGCGGATTCGCGGAAATTGATGTCCAGCCGGTAAAGCGACAACCCGATCAGACGCGGCATGATCTGTGGCTGAATGCCGTAATTGACCAATTGCACCCAGCTTGCGCCGGTGGCCCGGATCGCTTCGGCCTGTTTTTCGTCAATATCTTCAATCTCTTCAGCCAGCAGCTTGCCGATGAAGCCGATGGTGGCGAATGACAGCGTCAGAAAGCCCGCGAAGGCCCCGAAGCCGAACAAAGCGACAAAGAAAATCGCGATGATGACCTCTTGCAACGACCTGCTGACGGCGATGATGCTGCGGCAGACCAGATAGATAACGCGCGGCGCGATATTGCGCGCGGCCCCCAGCCCGATAGGAATGGAAATCAGCACCCCCACCACGGTAGAGGTGAAGGTCATCGTCAGGCTTTCGGCAATCCCGATCCAGATATCGCGCGAGCGCGAGGTGAAATCGGGTTGCAGGAACCCTGCGATAAAACGCTGCGCGCGCGACATGCCTTCAATCACACGGGCATAATTCACTTCGACTGTCCCAAGCGCGAGCACAAGGTAAAGGATCGCGCCCGCGGTCAGGGCGATGCGCCAGAAGCGCGATTTGACCATCATGGGTGGGCGGCGCCATTGCGTCGGGTAAGCCGCGTCGCTCATAGCGCGCTCATCATCTTGGCGGCTTCGGCCTGTTCCTCGGCCTCTGCCTCTGCATCCTCGGCTGCGCCCTTGCGCATGGCGGTCCAGTCCTCTGCGCCGTAGATCAGCGTCAGCGCGTCTTCGGACAGTTCAGAGGGCGGGCCGTCGAACACAACGCGCCCGGCTTGCAGGCCGATGATGCGGTCGCTGAATTGCTGCGCCAGCACCACATCGTGGATGTTAATGATCGCGGGCAGCCCTCGCTCGCGGCAAATCTCGACAATCAGGCGCATGATCTGGCGGCTGGTTTTCGGGTCAAGGCTGGCGGTCGGCTCGTCAATCAGCAGAAGTTCGGGGTCTTGCGCCAGCGCGCGCGCAATCCCCACACGCTGCCGCTGCCCGCCCGACAGCGCATCGGCGCGTTTGTCGGCGTGTTGCATCAGGCCCACGCGGTCCAGCAGGCGGTAGGCATTGGCAATATCGACGGCGGGGTATTTACGCAGGAACGACCGCCAGAAGCCGACATAGCCCAAACGCCCCGACAGCACGTTTTCCATAACCGTCAGGCGTTCGACCAGCGCGTATTCCTGAAAGATCATGCCAATCCGGCGGCGGGCGCGGCGCAATTCGCCGCTGCGCAGGCCGGTGATGTTCAGATCGTTCAGCAACACTTTGCCGGTGGTCGGTTGCACAAGGCGGTTGATGCAACGTATCAGCGTCGATTTGCCCGCGCCCGACGGCCCGATCAGGCCCAGAACCTCGCCCTTGGGAATGTCGAAAGACACATCGCTCAGGGCTTTGTCTCCCGTTTTGTAGGTCTTGCCCAGACCATCGATTTTCAGCATCTCGCGCCCTTTCCAAACGTTAAAACAACAGGCAGGGGGTAACCCTGCCTGTTGAAATAGAGGACCCTGTAACGCTTAGTTGCAGGTGTAGCTGACGCCATTGGCTTCGTCGATCTGGCGGATCACGGCCCAGTTATCCAAAAAGGTGATCGGGATGAACTGCGCTTCGCCCGAGTTCTTGAACTCTTCTTCCATCGAGGTGCCTTCCCAAACGAAAGTCGCGAAGGCTTCCTTCACCTTTTCCTGAAGATCGGGATGCAGGTTGTAGACAGTGCCATACCCGGTGGTCGGGAAGGTCTGCGATGTGTAGACGATCTCGTAATCATCCTCGCTGATCACGTCGCGGGCGATCATGCGCTTGCGCACCGAATTGGCGATGGATGCAGCGTCATAATCCTTGTTGGCAACGCCCAGAATGGACTGGTCATGCGCGCCAGAGAAGGCGGGCGTGAAATCGCGCTCGGGCAGCATGTCGAATTCCGAGGCGAGGATCGCGGACGGGGCTTTGAAGCCGGAATTCGAGGTCTCAGACGTGAAGGCCAATTGACGGCCCTTGATGTCCTCGACGCTGGAGATGCCGGACTCGGCGTGGGTGATGATTTCCATCTCGTAGCCGAAAGAACCGTCTGCACGCGCCATCATGGTAAAAGGGCGGAAACCTGCGCATGCCACGGCCAGCGGGTTCGACCCGGTGTTGAAACCCGCAACATGCAAACGCCCAGCACGCATGGCTTCGATCTGGGCGGCGTTCGACTGGACCGGGAAGAACTGCACCGGCTTGCCGGTCAGCTCTGACATGTGGTCAAGGAAGGGCTGCCAGACTTCGGCATAAACGGCAGGGTCTTCCACCGGGGTATAGGCGAAAATCAATACCGATGGGTCCAGCCACTGGGATTCGTCTGTGGGGATATCGGCAATCAGGTCGCCATCGGCATCGGTGTAGCGGTCGTCCAATTCGAAAGCGGTTGCTGGTAGCGTAAGCAGCGCGGCAGCAGCGACCGTGGTCATGAATGTCTTAAACATGTCTCTCTCCCTTCGGGGTTACTGTTCTGATCCACTATTAGCGCTGTATCTTGACAGATACTTTACAACCCCGTTACAGATTTATGACAATCTTTGACGGCACCTGACAAGAGTTTTGTCATGTTCCAGGCTTTGGCAGGCTCACGAGCGCGCGCCCATGCTGGACACGCGCTTGGTTGGCGTCAGAAAACGGCTCCCAGATCTTGCGGCGCGAGTGATGTCAGAACGATGACCTTGGACCCGTGAATCGCCCTGTCATGCAGGTCGATCACGTCCTGATCGAGCAGTCGGATACACCCAGACGACACGGCGCGCCCGATATCGCGCGCCTCTGCGCCGCCATGAATGCGATAAAGCGTATCGACCCCGTCTTGAAACAGATATAACGCCCGCGCACCCATCGGGTTATCGGGGCCGGGGTCCATTCCACCATTGGCCACAGAGAAGCGCGCCAATTCCGGTTGGCGGGCGATCATGGCGGCAGGAACCTTCCAGCGCGGCCATTCGCGGCAGAATTGCAATCGCGCCACGCCGGCCCATGCAAACCCTTCGGCACCAACGCTCACGCCATAGCGCAGCGCGATGTCGCGGTCCTGCACAACGTGCAAGTTTCCGGCATCCGGATCCACGATGATCGTGCCGGATGGCTCGTTGGGCCATGGGTTCGGCACGGACTGGCGCCAGTGTTTCGGCGGCAATGTGCCGTCGGCAATCGCCGGAATGGGATAGGGCTCGTCCGTGATCGCGCCATAGAATGACGGCAGCGGCGGCGCTTTGGGTAGTTTCGTCGCGGCGCGTGTGGCCGGAGCGCTTGGCGGTTTTGCGCAGGCCGATAGGCCGAACGCCACCGCCGACGCGGTGAAAGCTCTGCGAGTAAGCATAGGGTTTCCTTCAGGATGTAACAGGTTTGGGCGCTTTGCGCGCCGCGAACGTGTTACGCCGTCCGGGGGGGGGCCTTTGGTGGGGCGCGTCCATCCTGCGCGGGCTGCCAGCGGCTGCGTGGCAAGGCCAGGGTTTCGGCGCGCGTCTGTGTCAGCTTTTGCGCTGCCGCAAGATCTATGAACTTGGCGCACCCTGCGCCGGGCAAGATTGCGCTGCGGCAACTGCGCGGGCCTTGGGTTTGCGCACCAGCATTATAGGAGAGATGGACGGCCGGGCCCGTGTCATCCGTTGCAACTGGAACCCACGCGTTCAGTGCGCCCAAGGGCAGCATCAGGACCATCATCAGGGCCAGCAGGGCGGAACGAGCAGTGTGCATTCTTAATCGTTGTGCCAGATCGCGCGCGGGCGCAAGCCAGGCGGCGGCCTGTCCGTTCACGATTGCGCGCGTCAGTTCTGGCCCCAGTCGCGCGGGTTGCGCAAGAACGCTTCAACCGCGTCCAGCGTGGCGGTGTCGAAATCCTCGCCGCGTCGGGCTTCGGCCAGCACATCCCACCATGTGCACAGGTAGTGCAACTTCACCCCATGCTCTGCCAAGCGCGGTTCGGTTTCCGGGAAAATGCCGTAATAGAAGATCACGGCAGTATGCGCGCAACTCGCACCTGTTTCGCGGATCGCGTCGACGAAACTCAGTTTCGACCCGCCATCGGTGGTCAGGTCTTCCACCAGCAGCACGCGCTGGCCTTCGCTCATCGCACCCTCAATGCGCGCATTGCGCCCGTAGCCCTTGGGCTTCTTGCGCACATAGGTCATGGGCAGGGCCATGCGTTCGGCCACAAGCGCGGCAAAGGGAATGCCCGCGGTTTCGCCGCCCGCGATATTGTCGAACGCTTCCATCCCCGCATCTTCCAGCACGCGGCAGGTCAGGAAATCCATCAAGGTGCTGCGAATGCGCGGAAAGGAAATCAGCTTGCGGCAGTCGATATAGGTTGGCGCTTTCAGCCCGCTGGCGAAGGTGAAGGGCTCTGTCGCGTTGAAATGCACGGCCTTGATGTCCAAGAGCATCCGCGCCGTCAGGCGGGCGGCAGTGGCGCGGTCGGGATAGGTGGTGGGGATCATCGGGAAACCTTTCAGACAACGCGCCAATGCAGCGGGAAACCGGGGTCGAAGACGGTGACGGGACCGGCGCCCGTTTCGATCTTGGCGGGGTAGGCGACAGGATCAGCGGTTTTCTCCAGCGTGATCGTCGCGTCATTCACCGGCAGGCGGTAGAAATCCGGCCCGTTACGGCTGGCGAACCCTTCCAGTTTGTCCAGTGCGCCCGCCGCGTCGAACACATGCGCCAGAATGGACATGGTGTTGGTCGCGGTAAAGCAGCCCGCGCAACCGCAGGCGTTTTCTTTGGCGTCATCGCTATGCGGCGCGCTGTCGGTGCCCAGAAAGAACCGCGCATCACCAGAGGTTGCGGCCTGCACCAGTGCAAGCCGGTGGCTCTCGCGCTTGGCGACGGGCAGGCAGTAGTAATGCGGCTTGATGCCGCCAACCAGGATATGGTTGCGGTTGATGACCAGATGATGCGTCGTGATCGTCGCGCCCAGATTTTCGGGCTGGCTTTTCACATAAGCCACTGCATCGGCGGTGGTGATATGTTCCATAACCACCCGCAGCCCCGGCGTGGCGCGGCGAATGGGGTCCAGCACGCGGTCAATGAACACGGCCTCGCGGTCGAAGATGTCGATGTCGTGATCCGTCACCTCGCCATGGCAACAGAGCGGGATGCCCGCTTCGGCCATCGCGTCGAGCACCGGGCGCACCTTGTCAAAATTTGTCACGCCAGAGGCCGAATTCGTCGTCGCGCCCGCCGGATAAAGCTTGACTGCGGTGATGATCCCGTCGCGATGGGCGGCGACCACGTCTGCCGGGTCGGTGTCTTCGGTCAGGTAAAGTGTCATCAAGGGTGTAAACCCGTCGCCCGTGACCTTCAGGATGCGGTTGCGGTAGGCTGCGGCCTGCGCGCCTGTCACCACGGGCGGCACAAGGTTGGGCATGATGATTGCACGGGCGAAATGGCGCGCGCTCTCATGCGCAATGCCTTCCAGCATGGCCCCGTCGCGTAGGTGCAGGTGCCAATCGTCGGGGCGGAGAATGGTAATCTGTGTCATGGGCATTTCCTTAGCCAAGCGCTGCGCCGGATGGAAGCGTGTTTTGCGAAGCCAGCGTGGTTAGAAAGCGGTCGACATGGGCTTCGGTCGTGGACCAGCTTGTGACCAGACGTGCGCCGATCGGGTTCGGGTCGTCCCATGTCGCATGGTCGGGCCAGAGGTAATATTCCGCGCCTGTCGCTTGCAGCCGATCATGGCCAGCGCGCGGCCATGTTGCAAAGATCATATTACCGCCGCGCGGATAGGCGATTTGCGCATGCCCTGTCAGGCCCGCTTCCAGCCGCTCGGCCATGGCATTGGCGTGGTGGGCAAGGTCCAGCCACAAGTCATTCTCCAGCCAAGCGAGCATTTGCGCCGACAGGTAACGGTGTTTCGAGGGCAAATGCCCACCGCGTTTGCGCCGCAACTGGAATTCCCACGCTTTTGCCGGATCAAAAAACACCACCGCTTCCACACCCATCAGCCCGTTCTTGGTGCCGCCAAGGCACAGCACATCGACGCCCGCGCGCCATGTCATCTGGGCAGGCGAGCACCCCTCGGCCACCAGCGCATTGGCAAAGCGCGCGCCGTCCAGATGCACGGGCAGGCCGTGGCTGTGGGCAATTTCGGCCAGCGCGGTAATTTCGGCCACCGAATAGCGCGTGCCGCATTCGGTGAGGTTTGTAAGGCTGACCATGCCCGGTTGCACATGATGCACCACGCCTTTGCCCGACTGCGCCAACACGCCGGCCAAGGCGTTCGGGTCAATTTTGCCGTCTGTCCCGGCCACATGGGTCAGTTTTGCGCCCGCAGTAAAGAATTCCGGCGCGCCGCATTCATCGACCTCTATATGGGCCAGTTTATGGCAGTAAATAACGCCCCATGGCGGGCAATAGCTGGCGCAGGCCAGCGCATTGGCGGCAGAGCCGGTTGACACAAGAAACACCTCGGCCTCTGGCGCCTCGAACAGCGCGCGGATGCGCTCGCGCAGCGCGTCCATAGAGCGGTCGGCCCCGTAGCCCATGGCAAAGCCCGCGTTGGCATCGCGCAAAGCGTCCAGAATGGCGTCGGGCACGCCGGATGTGTTGTCGGAGGCAAAATGCATGAACGGGCCTTTCGTGTTTTTCCACAAGCTGCGCGGGGGCGCAGGCACTGTCAAGGCGGCGACCTTGACAGGCTGGGGGGCAGGGCGCATATCCCCGGTAACACAAGGAGTTTCGTGCATGTTCATTCAGACCGAAAGCACCCCGAACCCGGCCACGCTGAAATTCATCCCCGGTCAGGACGTGATGGAGGTAGGCACCGCTGATTTCCCTTCGGCGGATACGGCGGGGTCGTCGCCGCTGGCAAAGCGTCTCTTCGCGGTTCAGGGCGTGACAGGCGTGTTTCTGGGCCTCGACTTCATTACCGTGACCAAGGCCGAGGATCTGGACTGGCAACATCTGAAGCCAGAGATCCTTGGCGCCATCATGGAGCATTTCCAATCCGGTGCGCCCGCCATTGAAGGCGCTGCGCAATCGGGGCACATGGCGCATGATGGCCCGGATAGCGAAATTGTTGGGCAGATCAAGGAATTGCTGGACACGCGCGTACGTCCCGCCGTGGCGCAGGATGGCGGCGACATTACGTTCCACGGGTTCGAGCGCGGCGTGGTCTACCTGCATATGAAGGGCGCATGTGCTGGCTGCCCGTCTTCGACCCTGACGCTGAAAATGGGAATCGAGAACTTGCTGCGGCATTACATCCCCGAAGTGACAGAGGTGCGGCCCGTTGCCGTCTGAAGGTCTGGTTCTGGGGTTCGACACATCGGCCGCGCATTGCGCGGCCGCTTTGGTGTCGGGCGACCGGGTGTTGTCACAGGCGCAAGAAGACATGGCGCGCGGGCAAGCCGAACGGCTGATGCCGCTGCTGGAAGAGGTTTTGGCCAAAGGTGGCGCGCAATGGTCTGACCTGTCCGGTATCGGCGTGGGTATCGGCCCTGGCAATTTTACCGGCATTCGTATTTCGGTGGCCGCTGCGCGCGGGCTGTCCTTAGGGCTTGGCGTGCCCGCGCTGGGCGTCAGCGTGTTCGAGGCCCGCGCGCATGGCCTGCCGCGCCCGCTCTATGTTGTAGAGGACGCGCGCCGCGGCATGGTTTACATGCAGGAATTCGGTGCCATGGCTGTAGCCCCGCTGCTCTTGGACCTGTCCGATATTGGCTTTGCCACCGATGCCCCCTTGGTCGGAACAGCCGCCGAGATGGTTGCGGAGCGGGCTGGGCTGCCCATCCTCTTCCCTGTCGTGCCTGTTGCGGTTGCCATCGCGCAAATCGCCGCCAGCCGCCTTGGCACGCCGCATCCGCGCCCTGCGCCGCTATACCTGCGCGCGCCCGATGCCGCGCCATCGAATGATCCCGGCCCGGTGATGCTGTCGTGACGTCAAACGCGCTTGCGGCGCTGCATGCAGCGGCTTTTCCGCATGAGCCTTGGAGCGCGGCGGATTTTGCCGCGTTTCTTAAAGACCCGACCACGCTCTTGGTCAAGCACAGCCACGGCTTTGCCCTGTTGCGCATCGTGCTGGACGAGGCCGAGATCCTGACCTTTGCTGTTGATCCGGCGGCCCAAGGGCAAGGCCATGGTGGGGCGATTCTGGCCGATGCGCTGAGGCAGGCCAAGGCGCGTGGGGCCACGCGTGTCTTTCTGGAGGTTGCCGCGGATAACGCACCCGCCCGCGCGCTTTATGTGCGCGCCGGATTTGCACAGACGGGCCTGCGCAAGGGCTATTACGCCCAATCCGCGGCCGCCCCGGTTGATGCGCTGCTGCTGGAACGCGCGCTGTCCTGACCTTTGGTCACTTCTTGGCCAAGGCTGCGCGCCTTGGGTTTTTACTGTTGACCCTGCCGGTGCTTAGGGCGTTAATCGTCAGCAATCGCGGCGTTCCGCGAGTGTTCCCCAAGTCCCAAGCGCGCAACAGCCGCGCATCCCAACAGGAGAGCTTTGCATGACGTCCCTCAAGACCCTGACCCTTTCGGTTTCGGCGCTGGCACTTGGCACCGGGATCGCCGCCGCCGACCCGGCGCTGATCTTCGATCTTGGTGGCAAGTTCGACAAGTCGTTCAACGAGGCCGCTTATAATGGAGCAGAGCGTTGGAAGGCCGAGACCGGCGGCGATTACCGCGACATCGAAATGCAATCGGCTGCGCAGCGCGTGCAATTTGCGCGCCGCATGGCCGAATCCGGTGCAAACCCGATCGTCGTTATGGGCTTCCAGAACGCGCCCACCTTGGAAGAGGTCGCGCCCGACTACCCCGACACGTCTTTCGTGCTGATCGACGCAGTGGCGGACCTGCCGAATGTGCGCTCTGTCATCTTTGCCGAGCATGAGGGCAGCTATCTCGTAGGTATGCTTGCCGCGATGGCGTCGGAATCAAACACGATCAGCTTTGTCGGCGGTATGGAAATTCCGTTGATTGCGGCCTTTGCCTGCGGTTATGCGCAAGGGGCCAAAGCGGTGAACCCCGACATGGAGGTAATCGTCAACTACACCGGCAACACCCCCGATGCGTGGAATGATCCCGTGCGTGGCGGTGAAATCGCGCGCGGTCAGGTCAGCCAAGGCTCTGATGTGATCTTCGCCGCCGCTGGCGGCACCGGGCTTGGCGTGCTGCAAGCGGCTGCCGATGCGGGCGTGTATTCTATCGGCGTGGACAGCAACCAGAACTATCTGCATCCCGGCTCTGTCCTGACCTCTATGCTGAAACTGGTGGATGAAGCCGTCTACACCGCCTTCACCGATGGCCCCGGTCTGGAAGCCGGTGTTGTCACCATGAACCTTGCCGCCGGTGGCGTCGGCTACGCGCTGGACGAGCATAATGCGGAGCTGATCACCGCCGAGATGCAGGCCACTGTCGAAGCTGCGCGCGAATCCATCATTGCGGGCGAAACCGTGGTGCATGACTACCGCACCGACAGCAGCTGCCCGGCTTTCTGAGTCACGGGAATGGCCACAATAAAAGACCAAACGACGCGGCAGGAGGCTGCCGCGTCCACCCCTCCTGCAATTGAATTGCGGGGGATTTCCAAGGCGTTCGGTCTGGTTCAGGCGAATAAGGACATTTCCATCACGGTGCAGCGTGGCACGATCCACGGCATTGTGGGTGAAAACGGCGCGGGCAAATCGACGCTGATGTCGATTCTCTATGGGTTCTACAAGGCCGATGCGGGCGAGGTGTATATCAACGGCAAACGCACCGACATTCCCGACAGCCTTGCCGCGATCCGCGCAGGTATCGGAATGGTGTTCCAGCATTTCAAACTGGTCGAGAATTTTACGGTGCTGGAAAACGTCATCCTAGGGGCCGAGGATAGCGCACTTCTGGGTCCGTCGCGGCGGCGCGCGCGAGGCGTGCTGAAGCAGCTTGCGTCTGATTTCGAGCTGGAGGTCGATCCCGACACCCTGATCGAGAACCTGTCCGTGGGCCACCAGCAGCGGGTCGAAATCCTGAAAGCGCTCTATCGCGAAGCCGATATCCTGATTTTGGACGAACCGACGGGCGTTCTGACACCCTCCGAGGCCGACCATTTGTTCCGCATCCTGCGCGGGCTGAAAGAGCAGGGCAAGACCATCATCCTGATTACCCACAAGCTGCGCGAGATCATGGATGTCACTGACGCCGTCAGCGTCATGCGGCGCGGCGAGATTGTCGCGACCCGCGCCACCGCCGACACCAGCCCGACCGAATTGGCAGAATTAATGGTGGGCCGTAAGGTTTTGTTGCGCGTCGAAAAAACTGAAGCGCAGCCGGGCGAAGAAGTGCTGCGCGTTGACGGTCTGCGACTGGTCGACCGCCAAGGCGTGGAACGGTTGCGCAAGATTGGCTTTTCCATTCGCGCGGGAGAGATACTGGGCATCGCGGGCGTTGCCGGGAACGGCCAATCCGAGCTTTTGGAAGTTTTGGCCGGGCTGCGAGAGGCCGAGGGGGAGGCCATGCTGCGTGGTCAGCCTTTGCCGCTGTCGGGACAGGACTGCAATGGGCAAGCGCGGCGCGCGCGGCGCATTGCGCATGTGCCCGAAGATCGCCACCGCCGTGGTCTGGTGCTGCCATTTCATGCGTGGGAAAACACCGCTCTGGGCTACCATCACGACCCGCGTTACAACCCCAGCCCGTGGCGGATGGATGGCGCGGCGATCATTGCCGACACTGTTGCCAAGATGGAACGCTTCGACGTGCGCCCCCCTGACCCGCAATTGCCCGCCGAGGGGTTTTCTGGCGGCAACCAGCAAAAGATCGTTCTGGCGCGCGAAATCGAATATGGGCCGGACCTGTTATTGGTCGGCCAGCCCACACGCGGGGTCGATATTGGTGCGATCGAATTCATTCACCAACGTCTGATCGAATTGCGCGACGCGGGCTCGGCGGTGCTGCTGGTCTCGGTCGAGTTGGATGAAATCCTGTCACTCTCGGACCGCATATTGGTCATGTTCGACGGGCGGATCATGGGGGAACGCATGGCCGATGCCACCGATGCGCGCGAACTGGGCCTGCTGATGGCGGGAATGGAGCACGCATGAGCACCAATCGCATTCCCCATTGGGCCGATGTTACACTTGTGCCGCTGGTCTCTGTCCTGCTGGCCTTCGCAATTTCCGCAGCCCTGATCTGGGCGATTGGCGAAAGCCCGTGGAATGCGGTCAAGCTGATGGTGGATGGCGCGTTCGGGTCCAGCTATGGCTGGGGTTATACGCTCTATTACGCCACCAATTTCATGTTTACCGGGCTGGCCGTGGCTGTCGCATTTCAGGCGCGGTTGTTCAACATCGGTGGTGAAGGACAGGCGGCGGTTGGGGGCCTGGGCGTGGCTTTGGTGTGCCTGTATATCCCATGGCCGCATTGGACCTTGGCGCTGCTGGGGGCGTCGCTGGGCGCGGCTGCGTTCGGCGCGCTCTGGGCGTTTATCCCCGGCTATCTGCAAGCCAAGCGTGGCAGCCATATCGTGATTACCACGATCATGTTCAACTTCATCGCGGCGTCCTTCCTGAACTACATGCTGGTTAATTTCCTGCGCCCCCAAGGGTCGCAAGATCCGTCCTCGCCACGCTTTCCCGATACAGCATCGCTGCCAAAACTACATGAAATACTTGGGCTTTTCGGCATCCCGTTTTCCAAGGTTCCGCCGGTGAACATCTCTCTTTTGATTGCCGTGGCACTCTGCGGGGCGGTGTGGTGGCTGCTATGGCGCACGCGGTTGGGCTATCAGATCCGGGCCTTTGGCGAATCCGAATCCGCAGCACAATATGCCGGCATCAGCCCCGCGCGGATTACCATCATCGTCATGCTCATTTCCGGCGGTTTGGCCGGCCTGATGGCCCTGAACAACGTCATGGGCGAACAGGAGCGCTTGGTTCTGAACGCTGTGGAGGGCGCGGGCTTCATCGGCATTGCCGTGGCGCTTATGGGCCGCAACCACCCGTTCGGCGTGTTCCTTGCGGCGCTCCTGTTCGGCTTTCTGTATCAGGGTGGCGCGGAACTGGCGCTGTGGACGGGCATCCCGCGTGAATTGATCGTGGTTATTCAGGCACTGGTCATCCTGTTCACCGGAGCGCTGGACAATATGGTGCGGGTGCCGATTGCAAAGCTCTTTTCCTTGCGGAGGGCAGGCTGATGGATATGGCAACCCTTGCGCAGGTGCTCGACAGCACCTTGAGACTGGCCACGCCCTTGTTATTCGCCTGTCTTGCCGGGCTGATCTCGGAACGTGCGGGTATTTTTGACATTGGGCTGGAAGGCAAAATCCTGGCCGCCGCCTTTCTGGCTGCCGCGATTTCCTTCGTGTCGGGCAATGTCTGGCTGGGCATGCTGGCGGGCATTGCGATTTCGGTCTGCATGTCGCTTATCCACGGTGTCGCCTCGATTACCTTCCGGGGCAACCAGCTCATTTCTGGCGTGGCGATCAACTTTCTGGCGGCAGGGCTGACCGTCGTGATCGCCCAAAACTGGTTCCGTCAGGGCGGTCGCACGCCGTCGCTGACGGGCGATGCGCGCATGGCCCAAATTGACCTTCCTTTTGCCGAAGCGCTGGCCGATGTGCCGGTGATTGGCCCGATCTACAACATCTTCTCGGGGCATGCGTTGCTGGTCTACCTTGCGTTTCTGTGCGTGCCTGCCACATGGTTCCTGCTGTTCCGCACCCGGTTCGGATTGCGCCTGCGCGCGGTGGGGGAAAACCCCGCTGCGGTCGACACGGCGGGCGTGTCGGTCATCGGGTTGCGCTTCGGCGCGGTGGCCATTTGCGGTGTGCTGTGCGGGCTGGCCGGGGCGTATCTGTCGACGGGCCTGTCGGCGGGGTTCGTGAAGGATATGAGTGCGGGACGTGGCTATATTGCACTTGCGGCGATGATCTTTGCCAAATGGCGCCCTTGGCACGCAATGGGCGCGGTGCTGCTGTTCGGGCTTCTTGAAGCTGTCGCAAACCGCTTCCAGTCGATAGAACTGTTTGGCCTTGCGCTTCCCATTCAGGTAATGCAGGCCTTGCCATACATCCTGACTGTGGTCATTCTGGCAGGGTTCGTCGGGCGCGCCATTCCGCCACGGGCGGGGGGTAGCCCTTATGTGAAAGAACACTAGCCGCGCGCCGCGCCGGGACTGCCGATGCAAATTTATCTGCCCATTGCCGAAACCTCTGTCAACGCCTTCACGTTGCTGGGGGTTGGCGGGGGCGTTGGGGTGCTGTCGGGGATGTTCGGCGTGGGCGGCGGGTTCCTGATTACGCCGCTGTTGTTCTTTATCGGGGTGCCGCCTGCCGTGGCGGTGGCGACCGGGGTCAACCAGGTCGTGGCCAGTTCCATTTCCGGCGTTCTGGCGCATCTGAAACGCAAGACGGTGGATCTGCCCATGGGCTGGGTGCTGCTGGGCGGCGGTCTGATCGGGTCCATCATCGGCATCTGGTTCTTCAACCTGATGAGCCGCTTGGGCCAGATCGACCTGATCGTGCAACTGTCCTACGTCATCTTTCTGGGCATTATCGGCGCGATGATGTTCAACGAAAGCCTGCGCGCGCTGTTGCGCACGCGCTCTGGCACGGCCCCGCGCCGAAAACGACACACCCATCTTTGGGTGCATAACCTGCCGCTGAAAATGAAATTCCGCGCCTCTGGGCTGTATATTTCCGTCTTTCCGCCGCTTCTGGTGGGCGTCGGCGTTGGTATTCTGGCGGCCATTATGGGGGTCGGCGGCGGGTTCATCCTTGTGCCTGCCATGATCTACCTGCTGGGTATGCCGACAAAGGTCGTCATCGGCACGTCGCTGTTTCAGGTCACGTTTGTCGCCGCCTTCACCACCATGATGCACGCGATCACCAACCAGACAGTTGATGTTATGCTGGCGGTGTTCCTGATTATCGGCGGCGTTATCGGCGCGCAGATCGGCACGCGCGTGGGGCTGAAGCTGGGGGCAGAGCAATTGCGCATCCTGCTGGCGCTGCTGGTGCTGGCGGTCTGCGGCAAGATTGCCTTTGACCTGCTTTGGCCGCCGGGCGAGCTCTACTCCATCTCTGTGTCTGGGGGCGTGTGATGGGCCGTCTGTTCGCCTTGGTAACCCTGCTGCTGTTCACCAGCCCCGCGCAGGCACAAGAAGAGGTTGTCGCGGGCCTCAGCCAAAATAGCGTTGCGCTGACGGTTAATTTTGTCGGCTCCGACATCCTGATCTTCGGTGCGGTGCGTCGCGACGGGGCAATTCCGGAAGGGCCGCTGGATGTGGTTGTCACCGTCGAAGGCCCGCCGCAGGAAGCCACGATCTGGCGCAAAGCACGTCGTGCAGGCATCTGGGTGAATTCCGAGGCCCAGGAGGTGCGCGCCGCGCCCAGTTTCTACGCAGTGGCCAGCACCGCGCCCTTGGCCGACATTCTGTCGCCAGAGACTGATCTGGATTACCGCATCTCGACCCGGCTTGCGATATTCGAGGCCCGCAGCAGTGCTGATGTCTCCGACCCTGCCGCCTTTACCGAGGCGCTGATCCGCATTCGCCAGAACGAAGGGCTGTATCAGGAAGGGCAATCCTCCGTCTCGCTGGAGCGGGATACGTTGTTCACGACACGCATCACTTTGCCCAAGAACATCGTCGAAGGCAGCTATGCGGCGCGTATCCTTTTGCTACGCGAGGGCGCGGTGATCGATGAGCACGAGACGTTCATCGAGGTGCGCAAGGCGGTGCTGGAACGGTGGCTCTATTCGCTCGCCTATGACCAGCCCGCTCTGTACGGATTGCTGGCTTTGTTCGTCGCAGGGTTCTTTGGCTGGGGTGCGTCGGCGGTGTTCCGGTTGATGAAAGGCTAACGCGCGAGCGATATGACAGCGCAAGCTTTCGCTGTCATGCTGACCAGGACATCGCCGCGTGCTGGTTCAGAGTTCTGGTGACATCCGTCGCCAATCCATTGAACCTGTCTTTTGGAAACTTGTTAAGATTTCGTGCCAGCCAGCCCAATGCGCTCAAGCAAGATACCGAAAATTCGTCTTTCTCCATAGACGCGTTTTCCAAGAAGCGGTTTATTTGTCGGTGTGATCGTTTGCCTTGGCCGAAAGCTGACATCACAAAGGTCAACGCATCAATTCCGGCATACCCATCAAGCCTGCTGCCAGCCCAATCTATAACTTGAAACTGTTTATAAATTGGCGAAATAGGTCTAATCTTGCCGCGCGTGAACAGAATATTCCCTGTCCAGAAATCGCCATGTTGCAGACATTTGAAAGGTTGGATTTCTTTATGGAGCAATTTCTGTTCCGCTGTTCGTGCGGCCTGCCTGACTTCTAAAGATAGGCTGTCATCTTGGGCGAGGGTCCGTAACGGGATCAAAAAATCCGTGGTAACCTCATTTTCTTCCACCAGGTCGCGCCGGGTCGTAGAGTAGACACGCGATAGCCAAGCCAATATCGATTTCCTTGCCGCGAGTAACTGGAGTCTGCGAATATACCTATTGGAAGAGATCTCTTCTAAATGCTCATATAGTGCGTAAGATCTCCCATCGAGCTGTCCGCTTGTTATCGGCATGCATACATGTTTCGCGAGTTGTTCTATTAAAACAGACCGCGCCTCACGAGACTTCTTGACAGCATGGGCGACCATGTCTGGATGTTTGGTGTTAGACACCAATAGAACGCTGTCGCCCGCTCTCCCTCCATCTGCGATTGTGTAGGCGTCCGCGGAATCCTCTATTTCCGCTTTGAAATCAGCCTTTTTTATTGGACGAGCCAAATGTGCAGAAAAAGAGCAACCAATATCGGCGCCACATTGATCCAATATCTTTGCTAAAAAATTTGGATTTTCCACACTCTTACCCATTCCATGCAAAAATGAGTGAAGTAGGATACCATAATCATCATTTCAGATCAAGGATCGTTCCATTGACACAAAGTCCATGGTTTTTGCGGATCGCGCGTCATCATCCAATGACGCTGTGCTTGGTCAATGTGAGCATCAGGTCAAGCTGCGGCTTTTGCCAATACATTAGGCTTTGCAACTTGTGGCCTCAAGAAACCTGACCAGATCATCCACCAATCGCGCCATAGGCGCCGCCGAAAAAGCTTAGCCCTGCGCCCTCACGCGTGGCGACACGCAGCACTTCGCCCACGACAATGGCGTGATCGCCGCCGGGATAAACCGCATGGCGCGCGCATTCGAACCGTGCAAGGCAGCCCGGCAGCAGCGGCGCATCCCCCAGACCGGCCTCGATGCCCGGCAGGCTGAAGTCGAACCCGTCGCGGGCGAAATGGCGAGCGACTTCCAACTGGTCCTCTGCCATGACATGAATGGCGAAATGCTGCGCTCTGTCGAATATCTCGAAGCGGCGCGAGAAACGGCCCGGTGCCCACATGACCAGCGCCGGGTCCAGCGACAGCGCAGCAAAGCTGTTGGCGGTAATTCCAACCGGCCCGTCGGCTGTTTGCGTGGTCACAACGGTAACGCCGGTCGCGAACCGCCCCAGCGCATCGCGCAAGGCCCGCTGATGCTCTGCATCCGGGGTGAAAACCTGTTCACTCATGACCGCTCCGTCCATATCTGTTCACCCTTGCCCGACTCTGTTGTGTTTTGACCCCAATTAAGCCGCGCAGGCAACGGGGCAAGGCTCAGTCCCGTTGTCCTGGCTTGAAAACCGCCTTTTGCAATTCGGCCACGGTTGCGGCCAGCCGCGGAAGGCGGCGCAGCGCCTTGCGAATTTCCAACTGGGTTTCGATCTTGGTGGCCGGGTCCCCCAGCACCGCCCGGCCTGCGGGCACGTTTGTGAACACCCGTGCCGCACCGCCGACAATGACATCATCGCCTACAAAAATATTATCGTTCACAGCCGATTTGCCCGCCAACAACACGCGGTTGCCGATCCGGGCTGATCCGGCCACGCCGGCCATGCCGCACATCATGCAATCTTCGCCCATCTGCACATTATGGCCAATCTGGCAGACCGAATCGATCTTGGTGCCCGACCCGATAACCGTGTCGCGCACCGTGCCCCGGTCGATCGAGGAATTGGCGCCCAATTCCACGTCATCGCCGATGCGGACAGCGCCCATAGAGTTAATCCGCTGCCATTTCTGCCTGCGGATTTCGCGGTCCCCTGACAGCGTCGCGCGCACGTCTTCGGCCGCTGACGGCTCTGGTGTCACAAAGCTGAAACCGCAGCCGCCGACCACCGAATTGGGCTGACCGATAAACCGGTCCCCGATTACACAGCGCGCCGCGATCCGGGCGCCGGCGTGCAAGGTCAGCCCGGCGCCGATCACCACGTCCTCGGCAATGCTGGCATTCGGCCCAATCCGCGCATCCGGCCCGATCTGTGCTCGTGCGCCGACCGATACAAATGGGCCGATGCGCGCGCCGTCCCCGATCTGGGCCGTGGGGTCGATGAACGCCATTGGGTGAATGCCCGTGCCAAAGTCATAGCCGGGGTCCATGACCTGAGAGACGCCGGCCATCGCCCAGCGGGGGCGGGGCGCGAAAATCGCAGCCTTTAGCCCGAAGCCTTGCCAATCGGCGCCTGACCACAGAATTGCCGCTCGGGCCTGGCCTGCGGTCAGACCGTCGGCATATTTCGGGTCCATTGCCAGTGCCAGCGCATCGCGCGTTGCAGAGCTGGGCTCGGCCACATGGGTCACGATCAGGTCTAGGTCGCCTTCGGCCTGCAAGCCCAATGCGCGGGCAATATCTGCGATACTATGCGCCATATCGGAGCCTTTCTGCATGTGCTGCGCCCTTGTAGCGAAAGCCACGGCACAGGGCCAGACGTTTGGCGCGTGACTTGGCCAGACTGGCGCGGCATGAGAGGGCATGGATTTGCTTGCCCTGTTCATGTCGGCGCTTGTCGCCGCTACGCTTTTACCCGCCCAGTCGGAAATCGTGCTGGTGGCGCTTGTGCTGTCCGGCGTGCATCCGATCTGGCTGCTTCTGGCGGTGGCGACAACGGGCAATGTGCTGGGGTCTTGTGTGAATTGGGCGATGGGCCGTTTTCTGATGCGCTTTGCTGACCATCCGCGCTTTCCGTTCAAGCCAAGCCAAATTCACCGCGCGCAGAATTGGTATGCCCGCTATGGCTGGTGGAGCTTGTTTTTTGCATGGGTTCCCATCATTGGCGATCCGCTGACATTGGCGGCTGGTATCCTGCGCGAGTCCTTCTTGCGCTTTCTGCTGGTGGTGGGCCTTGGCAAATTCGCGCGCTACGCGGTGTTGGTGGCCGCGGTGCAAGCTGCCTCGTAAAGGCTTGCCAGCCGCGCGCCGACCTGCGAGGAAAAAAGAAAAACCGGAGCCGGATATGACCAAACTCGACCGTCCCAAGAAGACCCCGCCAGAGCAAGTCTATACATTGCTGGTGGAACTGGGTCAGACCGACGATCTGCCAAAGGGCGCAACCGGCGCGGGCTTGCTGCTTTATGCGCCGGGGCTGGACGAAGCAAGCGCCGTGCGCGATGCGGTGTCGGTCCTGAAACAGGCCGATGTCAAGCCGCTGGACGTGACCAGCTACGGCACACTTGACGAACGGCTGGCGGCGGGCGATCAGATCCCCCCTGAAGAACAAGAACTGATGGCGCGCGCTCTGGCCGAAAACGCTGTCATCGTGGCGCAGAAAACATGGTTTACCGATGACCCGGACGATGATTGACCCCGTAGCCCTGACCGCTGATCTTGTGCGCTGCCCGTCCGTCACGCCCGAAGAGGGCGGCGCGCTGGTGCTGCTGGAGCGGCTGCTGACGGAAGCGGGCTTTGCCTGCACACGTGTCGACCGGAACGGCACCGCCAATCTGTTCGCCCGCTGGGGCACAAAGGGCCATGCGCGTAGCTTTGGGTTTAACGGGCATACCGATGTTGTGCCAATCGGTGTGCGCAGCGATTGGACGCGCGACCCGTTCGGCGGCGAATTGGCCGAGGGCCGTGTCTGGGGGCGCGGCGCGTGTGACATGAAATCGGGCGTGGCAGCTTTCGCGGCGGCGGCGATGGATTTCGTGCAAGCCACACCGCCCAGCGGCGCGATTATTCTTGCCATTACCGGCGATGAGGAAGGCCCGGCGCAGGACGGCACCGTGGCGCTTCTGGACTGGATGGCAACAGAGGGCGAGGCCATGTCGGTCTGTCTGGTGGGCGAGCCGACATGCCCGGAGCGTATGGGCGAGATGATGAAAATCGGGCGGCGCGGGTCGATGAATGCGACCATCACCGCGCGCGGGCGGCAGGGCCATGCGGCCTATCCGCACCGCGCGGCGAACCCGCTGCCGGTGTTGGTGGGGTTGCTTGACCGGCTGGCGCGGCATGAACTGGACCAAGGGACCGACCATTTCGACCCGTCCACGCTGGCACTGACCACGGTGGATGTGGGCAATGATGCGACCAACGTCATTCCGGCCACGGCGCGGGCAGGGCTGAACATCCGGTTCAATGATCTGCACTCGGGACAAAGCCTGTCGGACTGGCTGCACGCGCTGGCGGCGGAAGAAAGCGCCGGAACTGGCGTGGCGCTGGAGCTTGCGATCCGTGTTTCCGGCGAGGCGTTCCTGACGCCACCGGGGCCGCTGTCGGAGCTTGTCGCGCGTGCGGTTCAGGCCGAATGTGGGGTGATGCCTGTGTTGTCCACTTCAGGGGGCACCTCGGACGCGCGCTTTGTGAAGGACCATTGCCCGGTGGTTGAATTCGGGCTGGTGGGTCAATCGATGCATCAGGTCGATGAATTCGCGGAAATCGAGCATATTGAAAAGCTTAAGCGGGTTTATTCACGCGTTTTGCAGGATTACTTCGCCGAATGCTGACGATTGGCCTGACCGATGACATCGTGACCTGCCACGCGCTGCGGCGGGTTGTGTTCATTGAAGAGCAGAATGTCGATGAAACGCTGGAGGTTGATGGCCGCGACGGGGATGCGCTGCATCTGCTGGCGCGTCTGGATGGTGTTCCGGTGGGTTGCGCGCGCGTGCTTATTGCAGGTGACACCGCCAAGATCGGCCGGGTTTGCGTGCTGCGGGCGCATCGTGGCACGGGCATCGGGCAGGCGCTTATGCGTGCCACGGTAGAGGTGCTGCGCGCACGGTCCGATGTGCGCCAGGCGAAACTTGGGTCGCAACTGCACGCGCTTGGGTTCTATGCCGGGCTTGGGTTTGCTCCGGTTGGGGCAGAGTATCTGGACGCCGGGATAATGCATCGCGACATGGTGCTTGATCTGTCCGCGTGACAGCTATTCGCGTGACGAGTCGCGCGCGCCATGCTAGAGCGCGGCGCATGAGACATGCCCCCTGCTGCCCAGATCGCCCACCCGCCCACCCCCGGCAGAGGCTGCGCCCCTGCCTTGCGCTCTGGGCAGCAGGGGGCGTGTGGCTATGAAGCAATTGCCTTCCCTGACCGAATTGCGCGCGTGGATGACCGCGAACCCCGATGCAACGCGTCGCGATATCGCGCGCGCTTTCGGGATCAAAGGCGCGGCCAAGATCGACCTGAAAGCCATGCTGCGCGAGTTGGAGGGCGAGGGCGTTGCCCCGCGTCGCCGGGCCTCTGGCGGGGCATTGCCGCCGGTCACGGTGCTGGAGGTGCTTGGCCCCGACGCCGATGGCGACCTGTTCGCCCGCCCGATTGAGTGGCGCGGGCAGGGTGCCGCCCCGCGCGTTATATTGCTGGCCCCAAAGGATATTGGCGCGGGCGACCGCGTGCTGGCCAAATGCGAGGCGATGCGCGGCCCTGATTACGACTATCAGGCCAAGGTCATCCGCAAGATCGGCGCGAACCCGCAGCGTATTCTTGGCCTTTTCCGCACCGGGGCCGAGGGTGGGCGCGTCATGCCTATCGACAAGGGTGCCGACCGCGACTGGATGGTCGGCCCGCATGATGTGAATGGCGCGCAGGATGGTGAATTGGTTCTGGCAGAACCCATGGGCCGTGCGCGGTTCGGCCCGCCGCGCGCACATGTGGTCGAGCGCTTGGGCGACCCGACTGCGCCCAAGGCGGTGTCTTTGATCGCGATCCACCAGCATGGCATTCGCGATGCGTTTGACGATGCGGTTGTGGCAGAGGCCGACAGCGCGCAGCCATTGCCCTTGGGCAAGCGACTGGACCTGCGCGAGATGGCGCTGATGACAATCGACCCATGGGATGCACGCGACCATGATGATGCGCTTTTTGCCGAAAAGCGCGGCGATGGGTTCACCCTTTGGGTCGCCATTGCGGATGTCGCGGCCTATGTGCGCCCCGGATCGGAACTGGACCGCGAGGCGCGCAAGCGCGGCAATTCCACCTATTTCCCCGATCGTGTGGTGCCCATGCTGCCTGATACGCTGTCGGGTGATCTGTGCTCTTTGCATGAAGGGGTGGACCGCCCCTGCATCGCGCTGGAAATGCAGATTGATGCCGAGGGCAACAAGACTGACCATAAATTTTACCGCGCGATGATGCGGTCCGCCGCCAGCCTGACCTATGAGCAGGCGCAGGCGGCGGATGACGGACGGCTGGATACGCAGACGGAACCCTTGGCCGAACCGCTGGCGGATCTGTTCGCCTGCTACCGCGCGCTGACCCGTGCGCGCGCGCGTCGCGCACCGCTGGAGATTGACCTGCCCGAACGTCAGATCGTGCTGTCGGATGAGGGGCGCGTAACATCTGTCGCGTTCAAGGAACGTTTCGACGCGCATAAGCTGGTCGAGGAATGCATGGTGCTGGCCAATGTTGCCGCTGCTGAAACGCTGCGCGAAAAGGGCCGTCCGCTGCTGTATCGCGTGCATGAAGAACCCAGCCCCGACAAGCTGGAAGGGTTGCGGCAGGTCGCGCGCGAAACCGGGCTGGTGCTGGCCAAGGGGCAGGTGCTGCACACGCGCCACCTGAACCGCTTGCTGGCGCAGGCCGAAGGCACCGAGTTTGACGAGATGATTAACATGGCCACGCTGCGGTCCATGACGCAGGCCTATTACGCGCCGCAGAATTTCGGGCATTTTGGCCTCGCACTGCGGGAATACGCGCATTTCACGTCACCCATCCGGCGCTATGCCGACCTGATCGTGCACCGCGCGCTGATTGCGGCGCATGGCTGGGGCGATGACGGGCTGTCGGCTTGGGATGTGGAACATCTGGAAGACACCGCCAAGGCGATTTCCGAAGCAGAGCGCCGCTCCATGACCGCTGAACGCGACACGAATGACCGCTACTTGGCCGCCTTTCTGGCCGAGCGGGTCGGCGCGGAATTTGCCGGGCGCATTTCGGGTGTCGCGCGGTTTGGCGTCTTTGTGAAGCTGGACGAGACGGGCGCGGACGGGCTGGTGCCCATTCGCAGCATCGGCGCCGAGTATTTCCGCCACGACCCGGAGGCGCAAAGCCTGACGGGCGAGCGCACGGGGATCACCATCAGCATGGGCCAGCGCGTTCTGGTCAAGCTGGCAGAGGCCGAACCGATCACCGGCGGGCTGATGCTGGAACTGCTGGAAGTGGACGGCGAGGCGCTGCCGGTTGCGCGCGGTGGACCTGCGCGGGGCGGGCCCAAGCGCAAGGCGGCAAAAGCCAAGCTCAAATCGGCCAAACTGGCACGCAAGAGCCGTCGCAAAGGGTAGGAGGCCAAAATATCGGAACAGCAAGGCATGCCGCAGCGCGCCCTGTTGCCCGACTATTTGCGGTTGCCCGCCCTCCGCTAGGTCAGGATTTGAACGCCGCTTCGGCCGCAATGCGTGGTATTTCGCTGCGGTGAATGCCCAGATCGGCCAGTTCCCGGTTGGACAGCGCCTGCAATTCGCTCAGGGTCTGGTTGTAGACGGCGCGTTGTTGCAGCGTCTCTGCCAGCATTGCGCGAAAGCTCTGTAGGCGGGCAAGGAACCCGCCAAAGCGTAGGTCGGTGGTGTGATTTGCATAAGCCATGATTGCGTCTCTCATTTGCGTTTCTTGACACCAGACATACGCCGATGCTGCGATTGCACAATGAACAAACCGGAAATGCCGCTATGCAGCATTTGCAAGGCAGAGAGATGCGAAACATAAGAACCGCGACCGGCCACGCGGGCAGGTCGCGGTTATGCGCAAGGGTTTGCGCGTAGTTTATTTGGTCGGGCCGGCCTCCAGCACCTCTTCCAACGTGCGCAGACCCGTGCGCGGGGCTTGCACCAGCACCGACATGTTGCCGGGCTTGTGTTCGTTGCGCAGCATTTTCATATGCGCGTCCGGGATCTCGACCCAGGGGAAAACCTCTGACATGCACGGATCGACGCGGCGCTCCATCACCAGTTTGTTGGCGGCGGCGGCTTGTTTAAGATGCGCGAAATGGCTGCCCTGCAAACGCTTTTGGTGGGACCAGACATGGCGCACGTCAAAGGTGCAGTTGTAACCCGAAGTGCCCGCGCAGATCACCACCATGCCGCCGCGCTTGCACACGAAAGACGACACCGGGAAGGTTGCCTGTCCGGGGTGTTCAAAGACAATGTCGACATTGTTGCCTTTGCCGGTGAATTCCCAGATCGCCTTGCCGAAGCGGCGTGCCTCTGCGAACCACGCCGCGTATTCGTCGGAGCCGACTTCGGGCAGGGTGCCCCAACAATTGAAATCCTTGCGGTTGATGACGCCCTTGGCCCCAAGGTTCATGACGAAATCGCGCTTGTCTTCCTCTGAGATGACGCCAATGGCATTGGCGCCCGCGGCAACGGCAAGCTGAATTGCAAAAGACCCGATGCCGCCCGACGCGCCCCAGACCAGCACATTCTGGCCTGGCTTCAATTCATGCGGATGATGGCCAAACAGCATTCGGTAGGCGGTGGCCAGTGTCAGAACATAGCAGGCCGATTCTTCCCATGTCAGGTGCTTGGGGCGCGGCATAAGCTGCTGTGCCTGTACCCGCGTGAATTGCGCAAAAGACCCGTCGGCGGATTCGTAACCCCAGATGCGCTGGCTGGGCGAGAACATCGGATCGCCACCATTGCATTCCTCGTCATCGCCATCGTCTTGATTGCAATGGATCACGACCTCGTCGCCGACCTTCCAGTTCTTGACCTTGTCGCCGACCTTCCAGACAATCCCAGCCGCATCAGAGCCGATCACGGCATAAGGTGCGCCATGACCTTTGAACACCGACACCGGCGTGCCCAGGCAGGCCCAGACCCCGTTGTAATTTACCCCGGCTGCCATGACCAAAACCAGCACGTCATGGCTGTCAATTTCCGGTGTGTCGACCACTTCGACCTTCAGCGCGTCGGTCGGGTCGCCATGGCGTTCCTGACGTAGAATCCACCCATACATCTGCTTGGGGACATATCCCAAAGGCGGCATTTCCCCGATTTCATACAGGTCTTTTTCGGGCGCATCATATTGCGCCATGCCCGTCTGGTTATCCAGCGCCATTTCGGCCTCCAAAGCTAAGACTGCGGGGGCTGTCCCCAACGATGATGCTGCGTCGCAGAATTCATACGGCGCTTGCAGCGTGGATAAAATGGGGTGCGCAACATTGCAACCCTGAATATTGCTTTTTTGTAATTTTATGTCTGAATGTTGTCGGGCTGTTGTGGGCTTGCAGTCACATCTGCCGCGCTTTGCAGGATTGAAGCCGCGTAATAGGCAATGGCGGCCTCTTCGCCGACGGTTACAGTGAAAATGTTGTTTTCCTGGCGGATCATGCCGCGCAGCGCCAAGTGGTCCAGACCTTTGCGCAACAGCTCTTCTTGTGCGGCGGCGGGCAAGGCATTGGCCTTGTCCCGCCCAAGCAATTGTTTCGAAGCGGCGTGAAGCTGCGACCACGCGCCGCGCCCGCCGGACTGGTGTAGTGCCGCTGCGGCAAACGGGACGGCCAGCACCGGCATGGCCGCCTGAATCCGCTTCATCAGCAGATCGCCCAAGGTATCGGCATCAGCCTCTGGGTTGGTCCGCATATAACTGCGCAGCGACACCGGCGCGCCATAGCTCACCGCCGCTTGCCCGAAGCCCTGGAACCGTCCGCGCAGCTTTTGCCATAGCACCCGCGCGACAAAAGCCACCGCCACGCCGGGACGCCCCCGAAAACGCCGCGAGCCACTGGCCTTGGCCGCCAGCAGCAGACGGTCCTCCAGCACCCGGTCGTAATTCAGCGCAACCGGCACGAAAATCACGTCACGGGGGCCGCGTGCATCCCAGCCACGCAAGATATAGGTCAGCAAACCCACGCGGCCTTGCCCTACGCGACCGTCGAGGCTTAGCCCGCCTTCGGGAAAGATCGCTTGTGTGCTGCCTTGCTGTACCGACATCTGCACATAGCGCGCCAGCACTGCCCGATATAGCGCATTGGCATAGCGGCGGCGGATGAAATACGCGCCCATTGCGCGAATAAAGCCTTTTAGCGGCCATATGCGCGCCCATTCGCCCACGGCATAGCTGAGCGCGGTGTGCTGCGCGGCCAACCAAGTGACCAGAACGTAGTCCATGTTGGAGCGGTGGTTCATCACGAAAACGATGGCATCTTCCGCGGCTACCTCGTCCAGCCCGTTCTGATCTTCGGCCTGCACCACGACATCATAGAACCCCTCTCCCAGCCGCCGCGCCAAGCGGATGGCAAAGCCGAAATAGGTGGCGGTGGAAAACCCCGGCACGATTTCGCGTGCGTAGGAACGGGCCTTTTCAAAGGCCACATTGGGCGGAATGCCCTCGTCGCGGGCATGCGCACGCACCGCTTCCATCACCTGCGGGTCATAAACCAGCCGGATAACCTGATCCTGCCGTCGCATAAGCTTGAACGGCTCGATTGGGCGCTTCAGCCGCTGGTTCAACCGTGCCACCGCACGCTCAGCCCGTTTGCGGAAAAACCAGCGCACCGAAGGAAACAGGAAATGCGACGCGAAGGTGACCGCGGCAAACCCAACGATAAGGGTCAGGGCCCAGACGGGCAACTCAACGCTCTGAAACATAGGGTCAATCTGGCAGGAAATTCTGCAATGGTAAATGAGGAACGGCGCTCCCCTTCATCCTTGCATAAATATCTTCGGGGGTGAGCCGACCCGCAGGGCGGCGAGGGGGCGGAAAGCCCCCTGATAACGCAAAAGACCCCGCGCAAACGGCGGGGTCTTTCAAATACGTGCCGCGGCGGATTAGCCGACCAGTTCCAGCCCGGAAAAGAAATACGCGATTTCTTCTGCGGCGGTTTCCGGGGCATCCGAGCCGTGGACAGAGTTTTCGCCAACCGACTGCGCGAACTCGGCGCGGATGGTGCCGGGGGCGGCATCGGCCGGGTTGGTCGCGCCCATCACTTCGCGGTTCTTGGCAATGGCGCCTTCGCCTTCCAGCACCTGCACCACCACCGGGGCAGAGGCCATGAATTCGCACAATTCGTCATAGAAGGGGCGTGCGGCGTGGACCTTGTAGAACTCGCCCGCTTGCGCTTTGGTCATGTGAATGCGCTTTTGCGCGACAATGCGCAGGCCGGCTTCCTCGAACTTGGCGTTGATCTTGCCGGTCAGGTTGCGGGCGGTTGCGTCGGGTTTGATGATCGAGAAGGTGCGCTCAAGGGCCATGATGTCTCTCCGGGTGTATCTGGGCGCGAAAGTGATTTTCCGCGTGCGAGGGCCGCTTACCATGGGTGTATGACGGTGAAAAGACCCTGCGCGTGGGGCTCGTCGCTGCGGATAAGGTGCAGCGGGCGCATCACCCCAAAGGGGAATAGCGATAGCGGGCTGCCCGACAGATCAAACACTTCGAAACATCGGAACACGCCTTGCGGCCATAGCTGCCTGCGGCGCAATCCTCGTCGCCTAATATGTCGAAGGTTTGAGGCGAGGTGCCGCAATAGTCATTCGCATGCGTCCAGAAACCGCGCTTCGATTTGGCGCGGTAACAAGTGAAGCGGTTTTCAAGTGGCTCTGACAGCGCTGCCCGGCACGCGCGCTCTGATGGCCACCTTCACGCAAGCGCTGGTCGCAGTGCAGAAGCGCAATTCGGCGGCGGCAGGGTCGGGCAGGGCGAACGCGGGCAGGGCAAGGGCAGAAAGGGCAAGGGCGCGCGAGGAAACTGCGATCTACGCTATCGCGCGGCGCTTGGTCAGTTTTCCACACCCGGCGCGGCCACCAGTTTGCCTTTGCGCGTGTCCGGATAGACCAGCCCGGCAGAGATGATGAGCTTCGCGGCATCTTCTATCGACATATCCAACTCGATCACGTCACGGCGCGGCAGGAACAGCAAGAACCCAGAGGTCGGGTTTGGCGTGGTCGGCATAAACACCGAGATCAATTCCTCCCCGTTCGACAGCTTTTCGCCAATCTCCCCGCGCGTGGTGGTCGAGATAAATGCCGTGGCCCAAATCCCTTTGCGCGGGTATTCCACCAAGCACACCCGATCAAAGGTTGGGGCGGTGCGCGCAAGGATCGTATCCGCGATCTGTTTCACTGCGTTGTAGATGGAGCGCACGACGGGCATCGCCTCGACAATGCGCTCGCCCCAGCCGACAAGCGTGCGGCCTATAAAGCCCTTGGTAAAATAGCCCATTACCAGCGTGAAGACCAAAAACAGCGCCACGCCCACGCCCGGCACGTCCCAGCCGGTCAGCACTTCGGGTTGAAAGCGGCGCGGGATCAGCGGCATCACGATCCCGTCAATCCATGTGACCACGTTCCAGACCAGCCAGACCGTCAGCACGCCGGGGGCGATCACCGCCAATCCGGCCAGAAAGTTAGAGCGGATTGAACCGAGTAACCCGCGTTTATGATGATCTGCCGACATGATCTGTCCTGTTGCCGCTCTAGGCGTCGATATGGGGGACGGGGATGTTCGATACAAGCGCGCATGCAATCGCGGCACCCAGCCGCGCATTGTTGCGCACCAGCGCGATATTGGCCGTTAGCGACGCGCCATTGCTCAACTCAAAGATACGGGCAAGCAGACGGGGTGTCACATCCTTGGCAGCAACGCCCGCGCAATCGCGCAGGGCTTGTTCGATCCAACCGTCGATCAAATCGCGCGGGATTTCATCGGCTTCGGGGATCGGGTTGGCGACCAGTTGCCCACCGGGCAAACCAAGCGCGGCGCGCATCTGGTGGGCGCGGGCGATCTGCGCGGGGTCATCCATCCGCAGGGGCGCAGGCAGGCCGCTCTCGCGCGACCAGAAAGCAGGGAACCCGTCTTGCCGATGAGCGATGACAGGCACGCCCAGCGTTTCCAGCACTTCCAGCGTTTTGGGCAGGTCCAGAATGGCCTTGGCCCCGGCGGCAACCACGGTGACGGGGGTTTGCGCCAATTCCTGCAAATCGGCGGATATGTCGAAGCTCTGCTCTGCGCCACGATGCACCCCGCCTATGCCGCCGGTGGCAAACACCGCGATACCGGCGCGGGCGGCGCAGATCATGGTCGCGGCAACGGTTGTGGCCCCGGTTGCACCCATGGCGAGCGCTGCGGCCAAGTCGGCGCGCGACAGTTTCAGCGCGCCGGTGGTTTGGGCCAGTTGCTCAAGCTCGACCATCTCCAGCCCGATATGGATTACCCCGTCCAGAACAGCGATGGTTGCCGGAATGGCCCCGGCGGCGCGGATGTCGTCTTCGACCTGCCGCGCCATGTCCAGGTTGCGGGGGTAAGGCATGCCATGGGTGATAATGGTCGATTCCAGCGCGACAATCGGCGCGCCGGTGTCGCGCGCTTCGGCCACTTCGGTTGAGTAACGCATCTCAAACATCTGACATTCCTTAATGTTCTGGCCCACCGGCCACGTAGTTTGCAGCCACTTTCAACGCATGTCTCAAGGCATCCTCGCGGGCCAGTCCGCGCGATTCTGCGGCCATATGTGCGGCCATGAACGTGTCGCCCGCGCCGGTCACACGAGCTGCCTGAACCTGAGGGGGTGCCTGCGTCAACACCGCGTCGGCGCAGGCATCGGTCGTGTCGCGGGCGCCATCCGTCACCAGCACGCGCCGCGCGCCACGCGCCAGAAGGCCGCGTGCAGCCGCGGCGGACCCGTCGAATTCGGTGCCGCAGAGCAGCCCTGCTTCTTCAAGGTTTACATAGAACACCGTGCCGGGCCGTTTCAGCAGCGGCAGCACCCGCTCGCCCTTGCCCGGAGAGGCAGGTGCGACCCGCAAATCGGCCTGCGCCAAGGCCGGCGCGCTACCGATTTCCGCCAGCAGCGCCACCGTCAGATTCCCGTCCAGCGCGATCATTCCACGCCACGGGGCGGCATCACTTGCCAACCGACCATCGCGCAATGCGGCCAGCACTTTGGCCCCCGCCATTTCCAGCGAATGCACATCGGCAATGGCGGCGATCAGTCCGCCCGCGCCCTCTATGGCCATGTAAGTATCTGTGGGCAGGTCGGGCGCGCGATACAGGTGCTGCACGCTGACACCATAGGCGGCCATGTCTGCCACAAGCGCATCTCCCGCAGCATCCTGCCCGACGGCGGCCAACAGGTCGGGGCGCGCCCCTGCCCGTACCAAAGCCATGGCAATGTTAAGTGCCACGCCGCCGGGAATGCGGGTGATCCGGCCCGCCACGTCAGAGCCGATCCGCATGGGGGCGGGCGTGCGCCCGATAATATCCCAGAGCGCGGCACCAATGCACAAGATATGCGACTGTTCATTCATGCCACAGGTGATGGGCGAAACCTGCTGGCTTGGCAAGCCCGCGCAGCCCGACCAGCCAGGGCACATGACCGCGAAAGCTTCAGAACGCTACGGCACAATTTTGTCGGTGGTGAATTGCGCGTGCTCTTTTGCAGGCGCAGGGCGGTTGCTCAGGCGCTTTCTGGCACATTCCGCCGATCTGGGCCGGGTAGAGCGATTGCGCGCGCCGGGTTCACCCCGGCGCGTTCGCGTTGCGGTATCAGACGTAAAACTTGGTGCCAAAAACGCGCGCCGCGGCTTGCTCTCGCGTCATGTTCTGGGCAGCCAGCTCCGCGTCGGTCATGTTGCTCAATGCCTCGACCCGGCGATAGGTCGGTGAGAGTTGCGCAAGGCGCGTCAAGCCACGCATCAGTTTATCGCCCATCGAATCGGTTGCACGGGTTGCAAAGATATCGGTTGTCACACTCGCCATGTCGTCATCCTTTCCCAGAGACGTTGCGCCTCCCATGGGATGGATTTAGGTCAGGCAAGCTGTCCTTACCACGTCCAAAACCGAATGACCGCCTTGCGCGCTGTGCAACCCTTACCGCGCAAACGCTTTCTTAACCAAATTGCACCAAGCTGTCCGGGATCGTTAATCATAAAGTTCTCGCTTTGTGCTGCACGATCGTGTAGAACATGTCGGGAACAAACGCGCGATTGCCGCAACCGGCACGCTGTGAAATAAGGGGCGAAACAATGGCTGTAGCGGACCTGCTGAACATGACAGACAAGACCGATAAAAAGGCGGCGGAAAAACAAAAAGCGCTCGATTCGGCGCTGGCACAGATCGAACGGCAGTTCGGCAAAGGCTCGATCATGAAACTTGGGGGTGACAATGTCCTCAAGGATATTGAATCGACCTCGACCGGCTCGCTTGGCCTTGATATCGCGCTGGGTATTGGCGGCTTGCCCAAAGGGCGGATCATCGAGATTTATGGCCCGGAATCCTCCGGCAAGACCACTCTGACCCTGCATGTCGTGGCCGAAGAGCAGAAGAAAGGCGGCGTTTGCGCCTTTGTCGATGCTGAACACGCGCTCGACCCGCAATATGCCCGCAAACTGGGCGTGGACCTTGACGAATTGCTGATCTCGCAGCCCGATACGGGCGAGCAGGCGCTGGAAATCGTCGATACATTGGTGCGGTCCGGTGCGGTTTCCATGGTGGTGGTCGATTCGGTCGCCGCACTGACCCCGAAATCCGAGCTTGAAGGCGACATGGGCGACAGTTCCGTCGGCGTCCATGCCCGTCTGATGTCGCAGGCCATGCGCAAACTGACCGGCTCTATCAGCCGTTCGAACTGCATGGTGATCTTCATCAACCAGATTCGCATGAAAATCGGCGTCATGTTCGGCAGCCCCGAAACCACCACTGGCGGCAACGCGCTGAAATTCTACGCTTCGGTGCGCCTTGATATTCGCCGCATCGGCTCGATCAAGGACCGGGATGAGGTTGTCGGCAACCAAACCCGTGTGAAGGTCGTCAAAAACAAGGTCGCGCCGCCCTTCAAGCAGGTGGAATTCGACATCATGTATGGCGAAGGCATCTCGAAAACCGGCGAATTGCTGGATCTGGGTGTCAAAGCGGGCGTGGTCGAGAAATCTGGTGCTTGGTATTCCTACGGTGATGAGCGCATCGGGCAGGGACGCGAGAATGCCAAGGGCTTCCTGCGCGAGAACCCGCAACGCGCATTAGAGATCGAGGATAAGATCCGTGCGGCGCACGGTCTGGATTTCCACATGGCCGAGGGTGACGCGGACCTGACCGAAGACTGACCTGATATGCTCCGGGATTTCGGCGCGGGGGTGTGGACAGCCCCCGCGCCGAGGGCTACACCGTGCCATCCAGACAGCACGCGCAAGCGCCGGAGTGTGACATGCCCAGCCTCAACGATATCCGCTCGACCTTTCTCGATTACTTTGCCCGCAACGGGCATGAAGTTGTCGAGAGCTCGCCCCTTGTTCCGCGCAATGATCCGACCCTGATGTTTACAAACTCGGGGATGGTGCAGTTCAAGAACTTGTTTACCGGGCTGGAGCACCGCAACTATAAGCGCGCAACGACCTCGCAGAAATGCGTCCGCGCGGGCGGTAAGCACAATGACCTCGATAATGTCGGGTATACCGCGCGCCACCACACATTTTTTGAAATGCTGGGCAATTTCAGCTTTGGAGATTATTTCAAGTCCGAAGCGATCCCTTTCGCGTGGGAGTTGCTGACGCGCGATTTCGACATTCCCAAGGACAGACTGCTCGTCACCGTCTACCACACAGATGACGAAGCCGCCGACATGTGGAAAAAGGTCGCGGGTCTGTCCGATGACCGGATTATCCGCATCCCGACCGATGACAATTTCTGGCGTATGGGCCCGACCGGCCCCTGCGGCCCCTGCACCGAAATTTTCTTCGACCACGGCCCTGAAATCTGGGGCGGTCCTCCGGGAAGCCCCGAAGAAGACGGCGACCGTTTCATCGAAATCTGGAACCTCGTTTTCATGCAGAACGAACAGCATGACGACGGCTCCCTGACCGAATTGCCCAACCAATCCATCGACACTGGCATGGGGTTGGAACGCATCGGCGCGCTGTTGCAGGGCAAGCACGACAATTACGACACCGACCTGATGCGCGCGTTGATCGAAGCCTCTGCCCATGCCACCAGCTCGGACCCCGACGGCCCCGGCAAGACCCATCACCGTGTGATCGCAGACCATTTGCGCGCGACGTCCTTCCTGATCGCTGATGGCGTGCTGCCTGCCAATGACGGGCGCGGTTACGTTCTGCGCCGCATCATGCGCCGCGCCATGCGACACGCGCATATGCTGGGCGCGCAAGACCCGGTCATGCACCGTCTGGTGCCCGCGCTGGTAACGCAGATGGGCGGCCATTTCACCGAATTGCGCGAGGCGCAGGCGCTGATTGCCGAAACCCTGCGTGCAGAGGAAACCCGTTTTCGGCAGACGCTGGAGCGCGGCCTGAAGCTGCTGGATGCCGAAATGGCCGACCTGTCGGAAGATGCCGACCTGCCCGGCGCCACCGCGTTCAAGCTTTACGACACGTTCGGCTTCCCGCTTGACCTGACGCAAGATGCGTTGCGCGAGCGCGGTCGCAAGGTCGATGTGGATGGGTTCGACGCAGCTATGGCAGACCAAAAAGCCCGCGCGCGTGCGGCATGGTCCGGCTCGGGCGAAGCGGCGGATGCAACCATCTGGCTCGACCTTGCCGACCGCATGGGCGGCACGGAATTTCTTGGCTACAAGACGGAAACAGCCGAAGGGCAGGTGCTGGCACTGGTGACCGAAGGTGCCGAGGCCGATCGCGGCGAGGGCCCGGTCCAGATTATCACCAATCAGACGCCTTTTTATGCCGAATCGGGTGGCCAGCTAGGCGACACGGGTTTCATCCGCACCGCGACGGGCGTTGCGAAAGTGACCGACACACGGAAAGCGGCCGGCCTGCATATTCATGTGGCCGAGGTCACCGAAGGGCATATCGTGAAGGGCCAGCCCGCCAAGTTGGAGGTGGAACATACCCGCCGCAGCGCGATCCGCGCCAATCATTCGGCCACGCATCTGCTGCATGAAGCCCTGCGCCGTGCGCTGGGGGATCATGTCGCGCAGCGCGGCTCGTTGAATGCGCCCGACCGTCTGCGCTTCGATTTCAGCCATGGCGCGGCGTTAAGCCCTGAGCAGATCGAACAGGTCGAGGCCGAGGTGAATGCGTTCATCCGTCAGAACAGCGCTGTCGACACCCGGATCATGACCCCGGATGACGCGCGCGCCCTTGGGGCGCAGGCGCTCTTTGGCGAGAAATACGGCGAAGAGGTTCGTGTTGTGTCCATGGGCACGCTGCATGGGTCCGGCAAGGGTGCAGAGGGGGACACCTATTCGCTGGAGTTGTGCGGCGGCACGCATGTTGCGCGCACGGGCGATATTGGGGCTTTCGTGGTGCTGGGCGATAGCGCCAGTTCCGCGGGTGTGCGCCGGGTCGAAGCCTTAAGCGGCCAGCCCGCGCTCGACTATCTGCGCGCACAGGATCACCGGCTTGCCGATGTCGCGCTTGCGCTGAAAACGCCTGCTGCTGATGTGCCCGCGCGTGTCCGTGCGCTGATGGACGAGCGTCGTGCGCTGCAAAATGAGGTTGCGCAACTCAAACGTCAGATCGCCATGGGCGGTGGGGCTGCGGAAGATGCGCCGCAAGAGGTGGGCGGCATCAAGCTGATTGCCCGCGTCATGCAAGGCGTGGGCGGCAAGGATCTGCCTGCGTTGATTGACGCGATGAAGGACAAGCTCGGCAGCGGCGTTGTGGTTCTGGTGGCCGATACCGGTGCGAAACCCGCCGTGGCCGCAGGCGTCACCGCGGACCTGACCGACCGTATCTCGGCCGTGGATCTGGTGCGCGCGGCGGTTGCGGAACTAGGCGGCAAGGGCGGCGGCGGCCGCCCGGACATGGCCCAAGGCGGCGGGGCCGATATCGCGGGTGCAGAGGCCGCGCTCAAGGCCGCCACAGATCATATTGCAGGAGTATCCGCATGAGTGCGCTTTGGATTGCCCATGTTACCGTCACCGATGCCGAGGCCTATGGCCAATATGCCAGCCGCGCAACTCATGCGATTGCCGATCATGGCGGCGTCTTCCTGGCCCGTGCAGGGCGCGCGGTTCAGTTGGAAGGGCAGGGCCATGCGCGCAATGTCGTGGCTCGTTTCCCGTCGGTCGAGGCGGCGGTCGCGTGCTACAACTCGCCCGCTTATCAAGAGGCGCTGAGCTTTGCCAAGAACGCCGCGACCCGCGAATTGGTCGTGGTCGAAGAAGTCGAGTAACACTTCATCCTTGCAAAAATATCCTCGGGGGAGTCGCCATTGGGCGAAGGCCAATGGTGGCGGGGGCAGACAGCCCCCTTCCACCGCAGCCCTTATGCGAAGGGTTCGCTCGGGTAGCCGACCCCTGTCAGGCATAACCCATCGGGCGGGCTGACCGGCCCACAGGCTATGCGGTTGCGTGCATCGAGCGCCGTTTTTACGTCTTCAGGTGCCCAAGCCCCCGCGCCAACCCGTTCCAGCGTGCCGACAATGCTGCGCACCTGATTGTGCAAAAACGACCGGGCGCGCAGATGGAAGCGGTATTCGACTCCGCTGGGGATGTCCTGCGCCTCTATTTCCAGGGAATCCAGCGTCTTGACGGGCGACAGCGCCTGACATTGGCTGGCGCGGAACGTGGTGAAATCATGCGTTCCCAGCAGATGCGCGGCACCGGCCTGCATGGCGGTCAGGTCCAGCGCGTGCCGGATATGCCAGACGAAACCCGCCTCCAGTGTGGGGGGCGCGCGGCGGGCCAGCAGGCGGAAGGTGTAGCGCCGTTCAATTGCCGAAAATCGCGCGTGGAAATCCTCTGTTACGCGGGCGCAGGCCAGCACCGCCACGGGCTGCGGTTTCAAGTGGTGGTTCAGCGCTTCCATCAGGCGGAAGGCGTCCCAATCGCGCGTCATGTCGCAATGGGCGACCTGACCGGTCGCATGCACGCCGGTATCGGTGCGCCCGGCGGCGGCGATGCCGGGCACATCCGGTTCCAGCCGCGCCAAGGCCGCCTCTATCGCGCCTTGCACAGAGGGTAGGTCGCGCTGGCGCTGCCAGCCGTAAAACGGGCGTCCGTCATATTCGATTTTCAAGGCATAGCGTGGCATGGCGCGGGATTACCGCCCAGCGGCGGCAGATGCAATTACCCTTCAGCGGTGAGTATGGCGCGCAGCCCGCTGCGGTAATCGGGGTAGCGCGGGTGCCAGCCCAATTCACGTTTGATGCGGTCATTGTGAACCCGTTTGCTTTCGGAATAAAAGCTGCGCGCCATGGGTGACAGATCGGCCTTGTCGAATGGAACCTCTGGCGGCGGTTCTATGCCCAGCAATTCGGCGGCATAGGTTATCACGTCTTGCGGTGGGGCGGGTTCGTCATCGCACAGGTTGTAGATTGCACCTGCGCGCTCGGACTGGAGGCACGCCAAAAGCGCTGTGCCGATGTCGTCGCGGTGGATGCGCGAAAACACCTGTCCGGGTTTGATGATGCGTTGCGCCGTGCCGCGTTTCAGCTTGGTGAACGGGCCGCGACCGGGACCGTAAATCCCCGCCAGCCGCAGAATGTGCAACCGCGCAGGGGCCATGGTCTGCCATGCGGCCTCTGCGGCAACGCGGGCACGCCCGCGCGCGGTGCCGGGGGTTAGGGCTGTGTCCTCATCCACCCATGCCCCGGCATGGTCGCCGTAAACCCCCACGGTTGAAAGATAACCCACCCAGTTCAGATGTGTGGCGGCCGCGATATCCGCACTATGCGCCACCAGCACCGGATCGCCCTCTGCCCCCGGCGCGACAGATGTCAAAAGATGTGTCGCGCGCGCTAGGGGCAGCGGATTGCCCGGCCAGATCAAAGGCTCTATGCCCGCGCCCTCCAGCTTTGCCGCGCGGTCGGCGCTGCGTGTGGTGCCGATGATATGCCAGCCAAGCGGTAGCAGATGGTCTGCCAAAGCCTGCGCGCTGTAGCCGTGCCCAATAGAAAGGAGTGTTTTTGTCATACCCGGATTATCAAGCCCGTCCGAGTGCGACGCAAGTGCCGATTGAGGCATGTCAAAGACAGGTTTCTGGCGGGATGGTAAAATGAGACGTTCGTTTTCAAACAGGTCAGACAGGATAGTGCCCATGAAAGATGCCGATGCAATCGCAGCCCCTATGACCGAGGTGGCCACGCCCCAGCAGACCGCTGCACCGGCAGAGCCGCCCGTGAGCGTGGAAGCGGCGGAACCCGCGCGTCTGAGAACCGCGCCCTCGAAGTATAACTGGATGCCTGATCCGGCCACGCTGACGCATGACGAGATTCGCAAATTCTTCGAATCCGACCGCTATCCTTACCGTTACAAGATGGCGCGCGCGCCCTATGAGGCTGAAAAGGCGCGGTTGCAGGCAGAGCTTCTGAAAGTTCAGAAATGGGCGATAGAAACGGGCGAGCGGTTTGTCTTTTTGTTCGAAGGGCGCGATGCGGCTGGCAAGGGTGGCACGATCAAGCGGTTCAACGAGCATCTGAACCCGCGCTTTGCGCGTGTGGTTGCGCTTAACAAGCCGTCGGAAAGCGAGTTGGGCCAGTGGTATTTCCAGCGCTATGTCGAACATTTGCCGACCTCTGGTGAGATGGTGTTCTATGACCGTAGCTGGTATAATCGCGCGGGTGTCGAGCGCGTCATGGGGTTCTGCACGCCGACCGATTATCTGGAATTCATGCGCCAAGCCCCGGAATTTGAACGTATGTTGGTGCGGTCGGGGATTCGGCTATTCAAGTTCTGGTTCTCTGTCACCCCCGAAGAGCAGCGCCGCCGCTTTGCCGCGCGCGAAACCGACCCGCTGAAACGCTGGAAGCTGTCCCCCATCGACAAGGCGAGCCTTGGCAAATGGGATGAATACACGCAAGCCAAGGAAGCGATGTTCTTCTATACCGATACCGCCGATGCACCGTGGACGGTGGTGAAGTCGAAGGACAAGAAACGGGCGCGTCTGGAGTGCATGAAACACGTTCTGTCCACTCTGGATTATCCCGATAAAGACCCTGAGATCGCCCGCGCGCCCGACCCGCTGATCGTTGGACGTGCGCGCCATATGGTGCTGTCAGGCGCGGAACTGGGGCATGTCATGGGGGCGTCGTCGGGCGACTAGAGCGGGCCGGATTCATTCCCGGTCGCGCGACTGAAACTGACCGTTTGTGACCACATGACGCGCAAAGCTGGCTCCGACTTTTGCCCGACATGCTCCGGCAGAGGCCAGATTATCGTCTGACGCGCCCATCCGCTATGAAGGGTGCCGAAAGACGCGGCCGGGCAAAATATGTCCGGTCGCTTGTCATCATGTGGCGGGTCAGGGCGTAGGTTGCTCCCCGTCTTGGGGCTGAGCGGTCATATCGCCCTTGGGTCGATCATCGTCGGGCATCTCTCCGGTGGTCAGATAGATCACCTGTTCCGCGATCCCCGTGGCGCGGTCGCCAATCCGTTCCAGGTTCTTGGCCACGAAATGCAGATGCATTCCGGCGGTAATGTTGCGCGGGTCTTCCATCATATAGGTCAGGAGCCCGCGAAACAGCGAATTGTAACGCTGGTCGGTGTCGAGGTCCGCATCAATCACCGCGCGCGCTTTGTCGGTATCGCGGTCCAGATAGGCTGCCAGCGCATCTGTCAGCATCTGGTTTACGGCCTCTGACATACGCAACAGCGCGCGGTCGGTGCCGGTGAAATGCCCGTGTGGGCCTAGGGCCAGGCTGCGCTTGGCGATGTTCTTCGCATAATCGCCGCAGCGTTCCAGATGGGTGCATACCTCCAGCACGCTCAGAACGAAGCGCAGGTCGACCGCACTGGGTGCACGCAGCGCCAGCAGCTTGATCGCCGCCATGCGGGTCTGTGTTTCAAGCGTATCGAGCGCCCGATCTTCGGACTGCACCCGCAAGGCGATTTCCTTGTCGCGCCGCAGGCAGGCTTGGGTTGCATCCCGTAGCACATCTCCCGCCATGGCACCGATCTGGGCTACCGCTGTTTCAATGGCCAGGATATCGCGGTCGAAGCCAGAGACGATGTGTTTATCTGACATGATCTTGCGACCTTAGCCGATGCGGCCGGTCACATAGCGTTCGGTGCGTTCGTCCTTGGGATTGGTGAAGATTTGCTCTGTGTCGCCATATTCGACCAGATCGCCCAAGTGAAAGAACGCGGTTTTCTGGCTGACACGGGCGGCCTGCTGCATCGAATGCGTGACGATCACCACGGTATAATCACGGCGCAATTCGTCGATCAGTTCTTCGACCTGCGCAGTCGCAATCGGATCAAGTGCCGAGCAGGGCTCATCCATCAGCAGGACTTCGGGTTCGGTGGCAATCGCGCGGGCGATGCACAAACGCTGTTGCTGGCCACCGGACAGGCCGGTGCCGGGGGCGGTCAGGCGGTCCTTGACCTCTTCCCAGATGGCACCACGGCGCAAGGCACGTTCCACGATGATGTCGAGATCGGCCTTGTTCTTGGCCAACCCGTGAATGCGCGGGCCGTAAGCCACATTGTCATAGATCGACTTGGGGAACGGGTTGGGTTTCTGGAACACCATGCCCACCTTGGCGCGCAGTTGCACCGGGTCCACGCGCTTGTCATAGATGTCATCGCCATCAATGCGGATGTCGCCTTCGACCCGGCAGATGTCGATCGTGTCGTTCATGCGGTTAAGGCAGCGCAGGAAGGTGGACTTGCCGCAGCCCGACGGCCCGATAAATGCGGTCACGGCACGGTCAACGATATCGACATTCACATTCTTGATGGCATGCGTGTTGCCATAATAGACCTGCACGTCCTTGGCCGTGATCTTGATGTCCTGCTGACCGACTTCGGTGGCGGGGTTCGGGGCGTCATACATGACAGTCATTCCTTTGGGTGCCGAGTTGAAAAGACAGGGCGTATGAGTTTACCAGCGACGCTCAAACCGGCGGCGCAGCAAGATGGCGAAGATATTCAGTGCAAACAGCAGCAAAAGCATAACCACGATGGCCGATTGGGCAAGACCCTCGCGCACCGGTGCATCCTGGTTCTGTGCGAATAGGTAGACTACCGTCGGCATGGATTGCGCTTGCTCCAGCAGGCCGCCTGCGAAGGGCGAGGACAGCAAATCCGCCCCGGTCGAAACGGACAGCCCGATCAACAACAGCGGAGCAGTTTCACCAAGCGCCTGTGCAATACCGATGATCGTGCCGGTCAGGATGCCGGGCGCGGCAAGCGGAAGCTTGTGGTGAAACACCATTTGCATCTTCGATGCACCGACGCCGAGCGCCGCGTCCTGAATGGATGGCGGCACCGCTTTCAGCGCCGCGCGGGTCGCGATGACGATGGTGGGCAAGGTCATCAGCGACAGGACAATCCCCCCCAGCATGGCGGTGCCACGGATGGAGTTGCCGAAGCCCAGATCCATCAGCGTAAACAGGATCGCCGCGCCGAGAATACCGAAGACGATGGACGGAACCGCCGCAAGGTTGGCAATGTTGATCTCGATGAAATCGGTGAACTTGTTCTTGGGTGCGAATTCCTCAAGATAGATAGATGCAGCAACTCCGAACACGAGCGAGAAGACCAACACGACCAGCATCATATAGGCCGAGCCCATCAGCGCCGGTCCGATCCCAGCAATCTCGCCGCTTTGAGAATAGGAGTTGGTGAAGAAGTGCCAGCGGAAATTCCGCTCGATCATACCCGCGTCTTGCATGGCATCGATCAGGGCCAATTGGCCAACATCAAAACCCGGCGGCATTTGTGCTCGGCTTTCGCCCGACAATTCACCTGACAGGTAGCGTGTGACATTGATGTCAATCGGAACAAAGGCTTCTTCAGTTGTTCCGACCAACTCGGGATTGGCCACGAGCATGTCGCGGACATCGCGCCGGTTTGTGCTGTAAATCAAGGATGACAGGGCCGCGTTGTCAAACTCTGCGGGTTGGCGCAACGCCCCGGCCGCCTCGAACAGGGCATTCTGGATGCCTGTTGCATCCAGCGCATCGGCACTGGCAGGATCGGTCGGGTCCAGGGCGGCAATCTCGGCAGAGGCGTCGATAGCGCCGATAGCCGACAAGCCGGTCACTGCAGCGCTCAAGGCATCGGCGGCGGCTTGTGAGTCGTCGCCGCGTATCGCGGTGGCCGCCATGCGCAGACTGTTACCGGACTGTCCGAAAACCTGTGCTGCGTTTTGAGGGGCGTCGGCTTGCGCAATGACCTCTGCGCCGCCCTGCACGCCAGCGCGCTCCAGGAACGACAGGGCTTCTGCTACCCAGCGATCGCGAATGGTCGCTTCGATATCGATCCCGGCAGCTTCGATCGAGCGGCGCAGCGAATTCGTGAAAATTCCACGTTCAAACCCGGTGCGCAGGTTCACGCTGCGGATTTCTTCTGGGGTAATCTCGCCCCCATCCGGGTTCAGAATTTCTGCTTCATAGGTAAGCTCAATCTGTGCCTGATACTGGAACAAAGCTGGCAGTCCGCGCGACGCGATGGACCAAAGAAGCACCCCCAGAAAGACCAGCACAAGCGAAATAGCGGCGACCCCAAGCAGTCGCAGGGCGGCACCTGCACGGTGACGGCGCTGCACCAAGGCCGACTTGGTCAGCAGGGACGATGTCGGGCGCCGGGCGCCACTGGCGTGTTGTGCATCGGACATCAGTCGTATTGCTCCCGATATTTGGCGACCATGCGTTGAGCTAGCAGGTTCAGGCCGAGGGTGATGAAGAACAGGGTGAAGGCCAGCGCGAAAACCGCAAGCACGTCGATGGAGTCAAAGCCAGACCCTTCGCCCGTCAGAACCGCGACAATGCGGGTTGTGACGGTCACGACCGCGCCGAACGGGTTTGGTTCCAGCCCTTGAACGTTCGACAGAGCACCGGCAGCCAGAACCACGATCATGGTTTCACCAATCGCGCGCGATGCGGCCAGAACGATTGCACCGACAATGCCGGGCAAGGCGGCGGGCAAGATAACCTTTGTCACGGTTTCGGCCTGCGTGGCGCCAAGGCCAAGAGACCCGTCGCGCATTGCCTGCGGCACGGCATTCATCACATCATCACTGAGCGACGAGATGAAGGGAACGAGCATCATCCCCATCACGGTGCCTGCGGTGACAACAGAGACGGTGTTTGGCATGACGGTCGAGGTGACGACCGATTGCAAGAACGGCCCGACGGTCAACAGAGCGAAGATACCGTAAACGATGGTCGGGACACCGGCCAGAACTTCAAGCGCCGGTTTGACCCAGGACCGAACCGGCTTGGACGCGAATTCAGACAGGTAAACCGCGGAAAGCAGCCCAAGCGGTACCGAAACGAGCAGAGCAACAAGCGAAATGTAAAGCGTGCCCCAGATCAGTGGCATGAACCCCAGCGCGGATTCGTATTCGCCGTTGTCGCCCTCGGGCAACCCGGTCACGTCGCCTGCCGGTGCCCATTCGAAACCGAACAGGAACTTGAAAAATCCGTATTCGGCGAAAAAGGCCAGCGATGGCAGGGTGATCGATGCCAAGATTGCCGCGGTCGTCAGAATGGCGGCGGTCGAGGCCATTGACAGGAAGCCAAGGGTCCAGCGCTCTACCATGGTGCGGGCACGGAATTCGGCCACGACGTTCTTGAGCGACCATGCAAAGCCGACCAGCGTGACGATCAGCACCAAAAGCGGCCCCAGAAGCCCTGCGGTCCGGTCAAAGCTGCGCAGATCTTGCGCCGTTCTAAGTAGTCCGGGCGTGACTTCACCACCGACGACCAAGCCTTGGGCACGCATAAGGTTCTGCAGCGGCACCAAATCCGCGCGCGTGGCGGAGAGGTCTTCTTCCGAGATATTCCCTTCGGCGACATATTGGTCGAGTGCTTGCGCCAGCGTGCGCGCGCTCGCCGTAAACTGGGTGCGCAAGACACCTTCGCGAATCTCGATCTCGGCCTCTGTCAACCCTTCGCGCTGTTGCTGCGGAAGTTGGACATCCTGCAGGTCATCCGGGATTGATCGGTCGAGATAGATATTCGACACCAAGGCCGATCCGAACAGCCATATGATGGTGAGAACCAGGGCCGGTACGGCCGTCGACAAGGCGGCATTCATCGCATGATGTGTGGGACGAGAGTGCATCGGCTTGGACAAGCCCGCCTCGATGCTCTGTGCGCGTGACCGGGCGATGAAATACCCCGCCACGGCCAGCACCACCATGATGAGCAAGACAACCGGAAATGTCAGGACGGAACCCATGGGCAACCTTCTTGAATATGGGGGTCAGCACAGAGTCCGACCACTTTCAAAAATGTGGCCCCGTTTCGGGGCCACATCAAGTGTTTCACTGCGCGAGGCAGGATTAGTTCAGAGCGTCGACCATTGCCTGGGTTTCGGCCAGAGCGGGATCGGGAACCAGGCCGTAATCGGCGAGCGGGCCACCGTTGCCGGCAACGGCGTCAGAGATGAAGAACTGGACATACTCTTTCAGGCCGGGGATGACGCCCAGGTGCTCTTGCTTGACGTAGAACTGCAGCGGGCGCGACACCGGGTATTCGCCGACCGAGATGGTTTCGGTCGAAGGCGTGACGCCGGACATGGTTGCAACCTGCAGACGGTCGGTGTTGTTTTCGTAGAAGGACAGGCCGAACACGCCCATGCCGGTCGGGGTCGAGTCGAGGTTCGCCAGGGTCTGGGTGTAGTCGCCTTCGATATCGACCGAACGACCGTCGGTGCGAACGCTCATGCAAGCGTCTTCAGCGGTGTCTTCATCAACACCAGCTTCCAGCATGGCAGCCAGGAAGCCGCCCTGCTCACAGCCAGCCAGCAGCACGTTTTCGTCGAACACTTCACGGGTGCCGTGGTTGGTGCCGGGGATGAACGCGTTGATTTCCTGAGCGGGCAGGTCGCCTTCGATGCCGAATGCCTGAGCAACTTCAGCCACTTGGTCCCAGCTGGTCAGGGTGTTGTCGACCAGTTCGCCTTCCAGGAAGTGCTGGGCGGCCAGAGCGATGTACCAATGTGCCGGTTCGAACGCGAAGGACGGACCGTTGATGTCGGATGCGAACACGATGCCGTCGTAGCCGAAACGAACTTCGATCGGGGTGACGCCAGCTTCGATGCAGGCCTGACGCTCGGTGTCGCTCATCAACGAGGACGCGTTCGCGATGTCGATGGTGCCGACGCCGACGCCTTCGCACAGACGGGCGCGACCGGTCGACGAACCGCCACCTTCGATGACGGGCGTGGCGAAGTCGGTTTCAGCGCCGAATGCTTCTGCCACGATGTTGGCATAGGGCAGAACGGTTGAAGAACCAGCAGCCTGCACGTTGTCACGTGCAACAGCGGCACCGGCCGAAAGGGCCAGAATAGCGATTGTGGAGGTGGTGAAAGACAGCTTGGACATGATTGCTCCTTAGCATTTGCTTTGGATCGGTCATCCGATCTCAAACAGCGGATAGTCCGATTCTGCAACGCTTCTACGACGATTTCATGACAGTTATGTAACAGTGCCCCGCTCAGGGCCGATGTTTTCTGCGGCCAGAGTCCTGATGTTTGCGGATCATGCCGCGGTTGCGGCGTTCCGCCCCCCACAGGGCCAGCGCCACACCGCCCAATATGCCGCCTGCGCACAGAATCATCCGCAAGCTCAGTGGTTCCGCGATGAACAGCACACCGCCGATGGCGGCAATTGCGGGGACGGTAAGTTGCACATAGGCCGCTGAACTGCGGGGCAGGGCGGGCAGTACCGCATACCAGATCGCGTAGCCTACCCCCGACGCCAGCGTGCCCGACGCTATAGCATAGGCCCAGCCCGGCGGTGATATCGCGTTGCCCCAAACGGCGGGGGCTGCCAGGATCACCCCCAGAGGGGCGCAGCGCAGGAAATTGCCAGCCGTGTCACGCAATGGCTGCGAAGAACCGCGCCCGATCAGCGTGTAGGCGGCCCATGCCAACCCGGCCAGCACCATCAAGGCCATGGCAAAGGGTGCGGGGGCGCTGGTGCCGGGACGTAACAAAAACGCAAGGCTCAGGAACGCCAGCAAGAAGCCCCCGCCTTCTAGCGCGCCCGGTCGCTCGCCCTTGAAAACCGCCCAAGCCAGCATCCCGATCTGAACCGATGCAAACAGGATCAAAGCCCCCAACCCGGCATCGAGTTGCAAATAAGCCAGAGAAAACGCGGTGGCATAGGCAGCCAGCGACGCGGCTCCGCCCCAAGACCCACCAATCCGGTCGCCCGGACGCATGGCGCCGCGCAGTCCCAGAATGGCCGCCAAGGTCAGCGCGCCGGCGACAAGGCGAATTCCGCTATATGTAAGCGCGTCGATCGTGCCATCGGCCAAGGCAAGCCGGTTCAGAACAGAATTGGCCGCAAAAGCGATCATCGCGAGTGTGGTCAAAACAAGAAGACGTGCGTGTGTCATGCCGGTCTTATTCCTCTTGCGGCATGTGCCCGCCCTGCGGCTTTGGCCAGACGCGCCGGACCTATGGTGACCCCGACAGGATTCGAACCTGTAACCTGCCCCTTAGGAGGGGGCTGCTCTATCCAGTTGAGCCACGGGGCCGCCCTAGTGCTTGTGCCAAGCCGGGCGCATGGGTGCAAGTGGTGTCTTGGCCTGCGCATTGCAGGGCGCTAACATGCAACTTCCCTCGTTTGCACAGGATCACGCGTTTGCCCCCATATCTGCCCCCTCAAGCCGCCCGCCCCCTGACCTTGCGCGATGTCTCCGAGGCCAGTGGCGTCAGCGAAATGACCGTCAGCCGTGTCTTGCGCAACCGCGATGATGTTTCGCCTGCGACGCGCGACAAGGTGCTCGCCGCCGCCAAGAAGCTGGGCTATGTGCCCAACAAGATCGCGGGGGCGTTGGCCTCGCAGCGGGTGAACCTTGTCGGTGTCATCATCCCGTCGCTTGCGAACATGGTCTTTCCCGAAGTTCTGCGCGGTATTTCATCAGGGCTGGAAGACACCGGGCTGCAACCTGTTTTCGGCGCGACCGATTACCAGGCAGAGCGCGAGGAGAACGTGATCTACGAAATGCTCTCGTGGCGGCCCTCTGGCGTGATCGTGGCGGGGCTGGAACATACCGACGCTGCGCGCGCCATGCTGGCCAATGCCGGTATCCCGATTGTCGAGATCATGGATATCGACGGAGAGGCGATTGATTCGGTGGTCGGCATCTCGCATCGCCGTGCCGGGCGTGACATGGCGCAAGCCATCTTGCAGGCCGGCTATCGGAGAATCGGGTTCCTTGGCACCAAGGTTCCCGACGATTTCCGCGCGCGCAAACGTCTGGAAGGCTTCACCGAGGCCTTGGCCGAGGCCGGGCTGTCCTTGGCCGATACCGAGGATTACGCGGGCGGGTCGTCTTTGGCCAAGGGCCGCGAGATGACGCAAGCCATGTTGAAGCGCACGCCGGACCTGGATTTTCTGTATTACTCCAATGACATGATCGGGGCAGGAGGGCTGCTTCACTGTCTGGATCAGGGCTTGGATGTGCCCGGCACGCTTGGGCTGGCGGGGTTCAATGGGCTGGAATTGCTGGATGGGCTGCGCCTGAAGCTGGCCACCACCGATGCCAACCGCCGCGAGATCGGGCTGCGCGCCGCGCAAATCGTTGCGGGCAAACCGACCGACGGGTTGATCGGGTCGCAGCGCATCGAGCTCGACCCGATCCTTGATCTGGGCGACACCATTCGCCGCCCGGCATAGTCTGAAACCACCCTGATCCCCCGCGATGTCACGGGGCTGTCGCTTTTCTGGGCTAACCCTGACGCTGCGACATCTGGTGCGCGCTAATCGCTTGTCAGATCGTTTGCCCCAGATATAGTGATCGAAAGGTCATGTTCTGCGCAGCATGACGCAGGCCCCGATGGGGCGCACATCGCCCCAGGGGCCGCCAGTGGAAGGGTGGCACCTATGGATGGTGATTTCAGGACAGAATTTGTCCGCGAACCGGTGGCGTTGAAGCAGTTTCCTGCGCTCGTCTTGAATGCCGATTACCGGCCTTTGTCGTATTACCCGCTGTCGCTTTGGCCATGGCAAGACGCCATCAAGGCGGTGTTTCTGGACCGGGTCGATATTCTGGCGCATTACGACGAAGTGGTGCGCAGTCAGCGCATGGAAATACAGGTGCCATCGGTTGTGGTGCTGCGCGAATTCGTCAAACCGCGCAAACGCGTGGCGTTCACCCGCTTCAACCTGTTCCTGCGCGACGAATTTGCCTGCCAATATTGCGGATCGCGCCACGATCTGACCTTTGACCATGTCGTGCCGCGCAAATTGGGGGGCGTGACAAGCTGGGAAAACGTAGTCGCCGCTTGCGCCCCGTGCAACCTGCGCAAAGGGTCGAAGACGCTGCGCTTGTCGGGGATGAAGCTGCGCCAGACCCCGCGCCGCCCGGATGCAGAGCTGTTGCGCAATCTGGGGCGCAGGTTTCCGCCGAACCACCTGCATGAAAGCTGGCTTGATTACCTGTATTGGGACACTGAGCTTGACGCATAACCCTCCGCGCGCCGATGCTGGCACTGGACAGGCCCGGCTTTGACGGGATAAAGCGTTGCTAGCGCTAACATCGCGGAGGTTGTGACATGGTCGCACGCGTTATTCCGGTCGATTGTTTCGATCTGGTCATATTCGGGGCAACGGGCGATCTGGCCCGGCGCAAAATCTTGCCCGGCCTGTATCGGCGCTGGAAGGAAGGGCAGATCCCGGAGGGCAGCACCATCATCGGAGCAGCGCGCAGCGATCTGGATGCCGACGGGTTTCGCGAAGCTGTGCGCGCGGCGCTGGAAGAATTCTTGCCCAAGGTCGAATTGCAGCCCGAAACGGTCGCCAGTTTCCTTGGCATGTTGGGATATGTGACGATCGACGCGCGCGGCGATGCGGGCTGGCCGGAACTGGCTGGTTTGATGCGCGCCGGCATGGTTCGGGCCTTTTACTTCTCTGTCGCCCCGGCCTTGTTCGGCGATCTGGCCCAACGGTTGAAGGAACGCGGCATCGCCGACCGCGATAGCAGAATCGTGGTGGAAAAGCCCTTCGGCAAGAATCTGGCCACCGCGCGGACGCTGAATGAAAGCCTTGCCAGCTATTTCCATGAAGATCAGATTTACCGGATCGATCACTATTTGGGCAAAGAAACGGTGCAAAACCTGATGGCGGTGCGTTTCGCCAATATCCTGTTCGAACCCTTGTGGAACGCGCAATATATTGATCACGTCCAGATTACGGTTGCCGAAACCGTGGGCGTGGGCGGGCGCGGCGAATATTATGACACCTCTGGCGCGATCCGTGACATGGTGCAAAACCACATGATGCAGCTTTTGTGCCTGATCGCCATGGAACCCCCGAATTGCTTCGAGCCGGATGCCATGCGTGACGAAAAGCTGAAGGTGATCCGCGCGCTGGACCCGCTGGCACCGGCAGAGGTGGTGCGCGGGCAATATCGCGGCAAGGATGGTGACGATTACCTGACAGAGGCCGGAAACCCTGACAGCCGCACCGAGAGTTTCGTGGCCATGAAGCTGCATGTCTCGAACTGGCGCTGGAAGGGCACGCCGTTTTACCTACGCACGGGCAAGCGCCTGCGCGCGCGCACGTCCGAGATTGCTGTAACCTTCAAGGAACCGCCGCATTCCATTTTTGGCGAAAGCAATCAGTGGCGCGCGAATATGCTGGTGATCCGTCTGCAACCGGACGAAGGCATGGATCTGCGCGTGATGATTAAGGAACCGGGACCGGGCGGGATGCGCCTGAAAGACGTGGCCCTTGATATGAGCTTTGCCGAGGCGCTGGGCGACGATCTGGACATTCCCGATGCTTATGAGCGGCTGATTATGGATGTGATCCGGGGCAACCAGACGCTTTTCATGCGCGGCGACGAGGTGGAAGCCGCATGGGGCTGGGTTGACCCGGTCCTGGAGATGTTGGACGAACGCGGTGATGTGCCCGAACCCTATGAGCCGGGATCAACCGGGCCGGAAGGCTCTATGATGCTGATGCACCGCGATGGGCGCCGCTGGCGGGAGATCAAGTGATGGAATTCCACGAATACCCAGACCGCGATATGATGATGCTGCGGGTCGCGCAGCGGACCGCATCGGAACTTGGCGAGACCTTGCGCGGGGCCGACCGCGCGTCGCTGTCAGTGCCGGGAGGGACCACGCCGGGGCCGGTTTTCGACACGTTGTCGGGTGCCGATCTGGATTGGTCCCGCGTTGCCGTGCTGTTGAACGACGAACGCTGGGTTCCAGAAGATAACCCGCGCTCGAATACCGCGCTGCTGCGTCGTCGCTTGCTGACCGGACGTGCGGCTGACGCCACGCTTGTGCCGCTTTATGCCCGCGCGCCCCGGCCAGAGGATGCGCTGGATGCGCTGTCGGACGGTATTCGCCCGCATTTGCCGATATCGGTGCTGCTATTGGGCATGGGTGCGGATATGCACACGGCAAGCCTGTTTCCCGGTGCCGACAAACTGGCACAGGCCATGGCGAGCGATGCGCCGCCCTTGATGGCGCTCCGGGCCGAGGCGGCGGGCGAGCCACGCATCACGCTGACGCTGCCGGTGCTGCGCGCGGCGCTGCGTGTGCATGTGCTGATAACCGGCACCGAGAAGCGCGCGGCGCTGGAGCGTGCGCGAAAGCTGCCGCCGGAACAGGCCCCGATTGCCGCGATGCTGGACCAAGCGCAGGTGCATTGGGCCGAATAGTGCCTATAAAGGCGGGCGCTTTGCGCCCGTTTTGAGTATTTGGGGCAAGATGAAATCAGGCGAGGGACGAAGACTATGAGCACATGGAACGATCTGGCCAAGCACCAGCGCGCCAGCGACACGCGGCATATGCTGGAGCTGTTCGAGGGCGATCCGGATCGGGCGCAGAAGTTCAGCATTCGTGCAGGCGAAATGCTGCTGGACTATTCCAAGACGAATATTGATGCCAAATGCCGTGAGCTGTTGGTGGGGCTTGCTGATGCGCAGGGTTTGGCCGAAAAGCGCGACGCCATGTTTACGGGTGAGACGATCAATGAGACCGAGGGGCGCGCGGTGCTGCATATCGCGCAGCGCGCCGATGAGGCGGCGGTGATCGAGGTAGATGGCGTCGATGTCATGCCGGAGCTGCGTCAGACCCGCGCGCGCGCCTATGCCTTTGCCGAAGCTGTGCGCACGGGCCAGTTTCTGGGGCAGGGCGGGCGGATTACCGATGTGGTCAATATTGGGATAGGCGGGTCCGACCTTGGCCCCGCGATGGCCACGCTGGCTCTGGAACCGTTCCATGACGGGCCACGGTTGCATTATGTTTCGAACGTCGATGGCGCGCATATCGGCGACACGCTGGAGCGGCTGGACCCGGCGACGACGCTGGTGATCGTGGCGTCAAAAACATTCACCACCATCGAGACGATGACCAATGCCGAGACCGCGCGCGCGTGGATGGCGCAGAAGGTCACGGACCCTGCCGCGCAATTCGCCGCCGTGTCTACGGCCGCTGACAAGACCGCCGCATTCGGCATCGCGCCCGAGAGGGTGTTCGGCTTCGCCGATTGGGTCGGCGGGCGGTATTCCATGTGGGGGCCAATCGGGCTGGGCCTGATGATCGCGATTGGCGCAGTCCGGTTCGATCGTTTTCTGGCTGGCGCGCGCGCGATGGACGCGCATTTTGTCGAAGCGCCCTTTGCCGAAAACATGCCGGTGATGCTGGCATTGGTCGGCATCTGGCACAATCAGCTTTGCGGCCATGCCACCCGTGCGGTGCTGCCTTACGATCAGCGGCTGTCACGGCTGCCCGCCTATCTGCAACAGTTGGAGATGGAGAGCAACGGCAAGCGCGTGGGCATGGATGGTGAAAACCTTGGCCGACATTCCGGCCCGGTCGTCTGGGGCGAGCCGGGCACGAATGGTCAGCACGCATTTTACCAGTTGATCCATCAGGGAACGCGGGTGGTCCCTTGCGAATTTTTGCTGGCCGGCCAAGGGCATGAGCCTGATCTGGCGCATCAGCACCGGCTATTGGCCGCGAATTGTCTGGCGCAGGCAGAAGCGTTGATGAAAGGCCGTAGCTTGGACCAAGCGCGCGCCATCATGGCGGCCAAAGGGCTGGAGGGAGCAGAACTGGAGCGGCAGGCGCGCCACCGGGTGTTCCCCGGCAACCGCCCTTCGACCATGTTGCTTTACCCCAAGCTGACGCCCTTTACGCTGGGGCAGATCGTGGCCTTGTATGAGCACCGCGTCTTCGTGGAAGGGGTTGTACTGGGGATCAACTCTTTCGACCAATGGGGGGTTGAGCTTGGCAAAGAATTGGCCACCGCGCTGGGGCCTGTTCTGGACGGTGCAGAGGCATCTGACAAGGACGGCTCTACCCAAGCGTTGGTTGGCTATCTGCGCGCGAAGGGCGTCTGAGCGGAGGCCCCGGCTTAAAGCCGGGGCGCGACCCGCTTAATACCGCACAATCGTTTCGAAATCCTGAAGCGGGATGCCGGGGGCAAGCAAGTCGTCCAGCCCAAGTGTGACTGTCGCCGTTTGACCATCGTCTGAAACGGTGCCGGTTGTGCTTTCAATGCTGTCCCCGCTAACTGAAAAGCTTATCGACAGCCCTGCCAGCATTTGCTGCGCCATGGCCATGGCTTGCGGGTCGCTGGCCATATCCTCCATCTGGCCAGACATGGCTGACAGCGGCAGCAACGCGCGCACGCGGTTGTTGTCCAGATGGACAAGCTGGGCCTGTATGTCCTGCGGGCCGTCCGCGCCGCCATCATCCATGATTTCTGCGAAGCTGCCTGTCTTGTCGATCCGGCAGCGGGCATAGCTGTCGGTCAGAACGAAGGTTCCGCCATCTTCGGCATCGCAGAAGGACGCATCTTGCCCCGACATCTCATACATCTGGCGCTGTATCTGCATGTAGCCGGTGACGCGGGCTTTGTCCTCGCCCAATATCTCGACATTCATGTCGACCTCTATGCAGGCTGTGAGGGCTAGGATCGCGGGCAGTGTCAGGAAGATGGCGCGCATGGAATGGCCTCCGGGGTCAGTGTCTGTGGCCAGCATAGGTCGAAAGCGGGCGCGGTGACGAGTCCGTTTTTTGCCAGTCACACCGGTAGCGGGTCGATCAGCCCCGTCCCGTTTGCACGGTTGGAGTTGATTGCGGGTCCGACGCGGTGCAAAGACAAGCTGCTCTCGGGGGCCGGGCGCATGAGCGGCGCGGCTCCTGGTCCGTCTTCTCCCAGCCATTTGGGCCAATCCTGCGGCGCAAGGATAACCGGCATTCGGTGATGGACATGCGCCAGCGTGGTATTGGCCGCACAGGTCACGATGGCACAAGTGGCACGCTTGGTTTCCCCGTGTTGCCAGACTTGCCAGACCCCGGCAAAGGCCAGCGGCCCGCCCTGCGACGGGTAGATATACCATGGCAGGCGCGCGCCCTTTGCATCTTTGGTCCATTCAAAGAACCCCGAAGCCGGGATCAGGCAGCGCCGCGCCCGCACCGCCTGCGCGAAGGCCGGCTTTTGCGCGATGGTTTCGGCGCGGGCGTTTATCAGCAGCGGGCCATCGGTTTCAGAGCCATACCAATGCGGCAAAAACCCCCAGCGCATGGGCCCGGCATGGCGTTGCCCGTCCCGGCTGACGACTGTCAGAACCGGCTGTGTCGGGCAGATATTCTGGCCATGCGCCGTGGCGCTGTCATTGGCCAGTCGCGCGTCAAACACGCGCGCGACCGCGTCATCGGGCAGGGTCAGGGCAAAACGTCCGCACATAGCGGTAGCTTATCACGCGGCGGGCGCGGTCTGAACCGGTTTGCGACGGCTATACATCAGCCCGCCAATGATGATGGCCAATGCAAGGATGAAGCGCCCCGGCAGGTCCTCTGACAGCACCACTACTCCCAAGATAACGGACCAGACCGGCACATGGTAATTTACCTGCGACAAAAAGCTTGGCCCTGCGCTGCGGATGATCCCGACCAGGATCAGCGTTGCAAGACCTGTGGGCAGCAGGCCGAGGTAAATCAAAGCCCCCCAAGCAACCGGCGGCGGGTTTGCGGGCAGCCCCTCGACCATCAGCGCCAGCGGCACCATGACAAGGCTGGCGATCCCAAGCGCCATCACCCCGAACGCCACAGGGTGCACCTGTGGGCAGCGCCGCGTCACGATCGCCCCCACGGCATAGCTGAGCGAGGCGGCAAGGCACCCGAACCGCGCCACGCTTTCCAGCGCCGAGCCCGTCGTGGTCAGCACATCCGGACCGATCAGCACCGCCACGCCAACAAGCCCGATGGCAAAGCCCATGGCCTTGGCCCGCGTCAACCGCTCGCCCGGCACGAAGGCATGCGCCAACCCGATCACGAAAAGCGGTATCGCGGCCATGGTAATGCCCGCAAACCCCGAAGTGACATGCTGTTGCGACCAGCCCAGCAGGAAGAATGGCAGCGCGTTCGACAAGATGGCCATGGCGGCGGTAAAGGCCCAGATCACCGGATCGCGCGGCAGGGGAATGCGAGCAATCAACGCCACAGCCCCCAGAGTGACCGCGCCAAGTGCAATTCGCCCTGCGGCAATGCTGACCGGGCCGAAACCTTCCAGCGCGAGGGCTACACCCAGAAACGACGCGCCCCAGATCAGGCCAAGCGCATACAGGCCGATCCAGTTGCCAAGGGTCGGAGCGGTGGGCATGGGGCAGTATCCTTGGGTCTATGCTTCACATGTGCAGGGATGCCCTTGCAGAACGTGCTTGTCCAGCCAAAACCCGCGCAACACATCTTGCACCGGCTGCGCAGTCGCGCTAGCACCGCGCTGACGGATGGGTGGCCGAGTGGTTTAAGGCTCTGGTCTTGAAAACCAGCGTAGGTGAAAGCCTACCGTGGGTTCGAATCCCACCCCATCCGCCAATCATCGGTATTTTAATTGAATAATTTTTGATTATATTTTTTTAACCAACATAAGGCCCATATCCTGATAGTATTTGAGCAGTGTCACCCCCGTAACACGTCTCATTGCACCTTGCGCTCGCGTCGGGCCGATAGGTGCCAAAGGGTGAGCGCTACCTGGCCGATGATCAGGGGCCCCAGGCTGCCGCTCAGAACCAGCACCCATCCGAAACTATCCAGCGAAACCACGTCAAGGACAGTACTCAGGCCGGGCAGCCATGCGGCGGCCGCGGTCAAGGCAAGGCATATGCCGATCGCATACCAGACCCAGCGGTTGCGCGTGACCTCGTTGGCGAAAAGCCCGGTTCCCGCATCGCGCATGTTGAAAACATGCCAGAGCCGCGCCAGCGCGAAGCTCAGAAAGCCGATCGTCACCGCTGCGTCCTGGCTCATGTCCTGTGCCAGCGCGATGAAGAATACCGTCGTGACCGACGCCGCAATCAGCGCACCCCAGAGCGCGGTCGCGATCCAGTGCGCTCGTGTCAGAACGGGCTCTTTCGGGTCGCGCGGTTTACGATCCATGATTCCCTTTGGGCTTTCGCCGACGCCGAGGGCCAGAGCCGGGAACACGTCGAGCACGAGATTGATGTAGAGGATCTGAAGCGGCAGCAGCGGCAGCGGCGCGCCGATCACAGCACACAGCGCAACGGCCAGAACCTGCCCGAGGTTGCCGGAAAGCAGATAGACGATGAACCTGCGGATGTTCTCGAAGATCGTGCGACCCTGTTCGATGGCCATCACGATCGTGGGGAAAGCATCGTCCTTCAGAACGATGTCCGCCGCCTCTCGGGCGACATCCGTGCCGCGCTTGCCCATGGCAATGCCGACATCGGCTTTCTTGAGGGCGGGCGCGTCGTTGACGCCATCGCCCGTCATCGCGACGACTGAGCCGGCCTGCTGCCAGAGGCGGATCAGGTCGAGTTTCTGTTCTGGCGAGACGCGGGCGAAGACGTGATTGTCGCGCAGCCCGTCATGGGCATCCGCCTCCGCCCCGTCTTCCAGCTTTGGCAGGTCACGGCCCACGGTCGCCTTGGGCTTCTCGGCAAGCCCGACCTGTTCGGCAATGGCGGCCGCCGTCACCGGCTGGTCGCCGGTGACCATGATGACGCGGATGCCGGCCCTTCGGCATCGATCGATGGCGTCGGGCACGTCGTCGCGCGGCGGATCCTCCAGCCCCACAAGACCGAGAAGGGTGAGGCCTTCGTAGGGATCGGCCTTGGCGCTGTCGGACTGTCGTTCTGCAAAGGCGAGCACGCGGTAGCCTTTGGCGGCCAGCGTCTCGACCCGCGCCTCCCAGTCCTTGCGGGCCGTGTCGGACAGCGCCTCGGCCTCGCCCTCTTCGGTCGCGACCTGCGTGGCGACCTCCAGCACCGCCTCCGGCGCGCCCTTGACCGCGATGCGAAAGCCGCCGCCTTGCGCGTGAAACGTCGCCATCATCTTGGTATCGGCGTCGAAACTTTCCTCGCGCTCTTCGGGCTGCTCGTCGAGGAGACGGTCCCGCGCGAGGCCGGCGGACGCGGCGGCATGAAGCAGTGCGATCTCCATCGGATCGCCGGTGCCGGCCGGGTGCTCGCCATTGTCACCATCCGTCTGCTCAATCTCGGCATTGTTGCACAGTGCGGCGATCTCCAGCAGCCGGCACGCGAGCGGCGAGGGCTCCTCAGGACGCTTGTCCTTGTCCCAGTGCAACTCGTCGTCCTGCCCTGGCAGCGCCAGCCGCGCCACGCGCATCCGGTTCTGTGTCAGCGTTCCGGTCTTGTCGGCGAAGATCACGCTGGTGGACCCCAGAGTCTCGACCGCAGCCAGCCGCTCGACCAGAGCGTTGCGCCGCGCCATGCGCCACATACCGCGCGCCAACGCCACTGTCGCCACGATCGGCAGACCCTCGGGGACGGCGGCGACCGCAAGCGCCACCGCCGTTTCGAGCATGGAGACAAGGTCCTTGCCGCCCAGCCAGCCGAGCGTGGCCACCACCGCCGCGACGATCAGCGTGACCACCACCAGACTGCGCGCCAACCGATCCAGCCGCTTCTCGAGCGGCGTCACCTCTTCGCTGGCCTCCGAGGTCATGCGCGCAATGCCGCCCAGTTCGGTCTGCATGCCGATAGCCACGACAACCCCGGCGCCGCTGCCGCCCGTCACTGCGGTTCCCTTGAAGGCCATCGAGGTGCGTTCGGCCAGCGGCGCGTCCGCCTCAACGTCTTCCGTACTCTTGGTCACCGGCACGGACTCGCCTGTCAGGGAAGACTCGTCGCAGGTCAGACCGTTCGTCTCGATCAGCCGCAGATCGGCCGTAACGACATCGCCAGCGTCGAGCAGCACCACATCCCCGGGCACGAGGTCTTCGGAATCGATGGTCGCGCTCTTGCCGTCGCGTGTCACCCGCGCCTGCACGGTCCCGAGGCTGCGCAGCGCCTCCATCGAACGGACGGCCTTCCATTCCGTGACGAAGCCAATGGCGGCATTTATCACAATCGCAGCGAAGATCGCCGCCATCTGCACGATCTCACCCATCGCGAAGGACACGATCGCAGCGACGGCCAGGATGCCGATGACGAGGTTCCTGAACTGGTCCGCGAGGATCTTCCATGGGCTGGCCCGTTCCGCCTCGCCAAGCACGTTCCGACCATGTTCCCCCCGCCGTCGCTGCACCTCGGCGTCATCCAGTCCCTGCTTTGGGTCAACGGAGAGTTCCTCGAGCGTCTCTTTGACGCTGCGGGCATGGTGTCTGGTCATGACTATCCTCCGGCTTGGAGTGGGCCTAGGCGGACCGTCCGACAAGTGTAGAAGTTGCCGTTGGTAACGTTCAAGATCTTGACCGGTTCGGTACCGGGGAACGCATTCTGGTGAAAGCCTGTCATACGAGCCGTCTGAAAATCAAGAATTTTTTTGGCCGACTGTGCAAATACGGAACAACGTGGTATGGTTCTCTGCGTAGAAATGGCAGCCGTATGGATATCTTATCGCGAGTGCGTCTTTCCTTCCCCTTATCCATCGGGCGCCGCCCTTGGTAGCAGGAGACAATCATGCCAGCCAAATCGAAAGCGCAGCAGAAAGCGGCCGGGGCGGCCTTGGCCGTCAAACGGGGCGAGGCGGAAAAGTCCAGTCTGCAAGGTGCCTCGAAGGAGATGTTCGAAAGCATGACGGAAGAAGAACTTGAAGAATTCGCTTCGACCAAGCACGACAATTTGCCCGACAAGGTTGACGAAGACGACTGACCGTCGGGGACATGGCGGCAGCGCTCGCGATTTTTGCCAAGACCGGGGAGTGCGTCGACCGGCAGACTTCGCGCGCGGATCGCCAGACGCATGACAAAGTCAGATCGCATGGAGAAACTGCATCGTACGACCCGGCTGCTCTATACCGGTCGCAGTCATCGGGCCGAATGGTTCCGCTATGCGCTGGTCGTCTTCGACACGCTGACTATCGTCTACTTCATCTTGAGCGTGTCGTGGCCGCAGACCGCAGTCTTGACCGCGGTCGACGCCGGTCTCGGCGTGCTGATCCTCGCAGATCTGGCAGCCCGATTCTGGATTTCGGAAGACCGCCGGAAGGAATGCCTGAGGCTTTACACGATCGCCGATCTTATCGTCGTGGCCTCGCTTCTGCTGGCACCGATCTTTACCGACGACCTTGCCTTCCTGCGTATCCTGCGCGCTCTGCGCCTGATCCACTCCTATCACCTGATTCGTGATCTCAGACGCGAGAGCCGGTTCTTCCGGCTGCACGAGGATACGATCCTCGCTGCTGTCCATCTCTTCGTCTTCATCTTCGTGATGGCGTCGCTGGTCTTCGTTGTGGCGTTCGAGGACGAGGCGGGTCCCGGCGCCTATATCGACGCGCTCTATTTCACGGTCTCCACGCTGACGACGACGGGGTTCGGCGACATCACCCTTGCCACTCCGGGCGGCAAGCTTCTGACGGTATTCATCATGGTGATCGGGGTCGGCTTGTTCCTGCAACTGGCACGCGCCATCTTCCAGCCCTCCAAGGTGCGCCACAGATGTCCGGAATGCGGTCTGAGCCGGCATGACCCCGACGCGATCCACTGCAAGCATTGCGGAGAGCCACTGAAAATCGAGACGGAAGGCGTCGGCGGAACCTGAGCGGGGAAGCGCGCCTTGGTCAGGACGTCATGAGCGGATGTCGCATCGCTTGTTCCGGCGGCTGGTCGCGGACGGCGCACGCCGTGTCGGTCAGTCCTCTGCTTCATCCGGCAAGCGTCAGGATGAAATAGCCCCCCGCGATCATCAGCGCGAAGGACATCAGGGCAAGGAGGCCGTCTCGGGCGACAAGCGCGATGGAGAAACCCGTGATGACCGAAGAGGGAACGGTGGCGCCGAACGGCACGAATTCCAGTGGCGGCAATGTCAGCGCGAGAATAGCGCAGGTTCCCGCGATCGCGCGAGCGAAATGGCCATCGGTCAGGAACGTCAGGCGCGCCCAGATAACGACCGCAAGCAGGCGAACGACCGGTCGAAAGAGGCTGGCGGCCCGGCACAGCTGGCGTCCCTTGACCGACCGTTGTGCGAGAGCGCGTGGCAGCCAAGGCGTTTTGCGCCCTGCCGCCATCTGTGCTCCGACGCTGAAAATGAAGATTGCAAGAATCGTCGACGCGCCCGGTATGTCCCCGATCGGGCTGAGCGCCAGAAGGCCAAGCGTCAGCAGCGCCGGACCGAAGGCGTCGCGCCCGAGACACTCCCAAACCTCGTCAACCGTGACGCGGTCTTGGGACGCACCGAGTTCGTGCAACCGGTCCAGCACTTCGGCAACTTCCTGCACCCACTTTCCCTCAGTCTCAGATCACGGGCCAGGTCCAGTTCGGCCAGCGCGTGCCCCACGTCATCAAAACAGCTTCGTGCCCTCCACTGGCGTGGCTTTTCCTTCTATCAGCACAGGCGCGTCGCGTATACGCAGTTCGGCTGGCGGGTGGTCGCCTGCCGTCAACAGCACCGCGTCGCCCGACTCAGGCATACCGCCATTTACCCAGATACGCTGCCCGTCCCGCACGACCGCGCCCTGCGGAGGCCAACGTGGCTGACCATTTGCTGTCGTCCATGGAACCCGACCAACAGTGGCGCGGAAGCCCCCAACACCCATGAGTTCAAGTCGGGCGCATGGAACCTGCACAGCATGTCCCCTGATACCGGCAAGCCGGAGGTGCCGTGCTATACGCTGTATTCGTGCTGTGTGCTGGATCAACTTAGCTGCGCCCGCTGAACGCCGCACTGATGGTCGCTTCGCGCGCCGATCCGACCCTCGAAAGCCTGCCGGATGTGGCCAGTGAGGGGACCGGATGCAGACCCTGCCTGCCTTTGTCTACCTCATACCGATCATTGCCTTTTTCGGAACCGGTAATCCGCCGGGCATTCTGGCGACCATCATTTTCGGCATTCCCCCTGTGATCCGGCTGACCGCGCTCGGTATGCGCGGCGTGCCCGACAGCATCAAGGAAGCGGCCGAGGCCTTCGGCGCATCGCGCTGGCAATTGCTGAAAGATGTGGAAATACCCTTGGCGCTGCCGTCGATCATGACAGGGGTCAACCAGAGCATCCTGATGTGTCTGTCGATGGTGGTGATCATCTCGCTGATCGGTGGTGGCGGACAGGATCGTGCAGGGAGCGTTTCGTAGGAAAACCCATTAGACGTGCTCTGCTTGGTCGCCAACACGATTAAAGTTTCTCGCGGCAAACCGAGTTCGGCCTGTCTGCCGGCATCTTCACCACCAGTCTTGAGCACGCCACACACTTTCGCGGCAATGCCGCGGCAGGGATGGTAAACCACTCCACAGCCGGGGCGGACGCGCATTTCCCCTTTTGCGAGCGAAAAGGATCAAGTTGCGGCCCTTGCGAAAGCATTCTCCCGATCTGGATTTGGTCAGATTTTATATTTACTTTATAGGGTTATGCGGTCACCATCCAATTGTTCCGGTGGCCCATTGTCCGTAACATGTGCGAGGCTCTCTGGATCGTTGACGAAGTCATCGAGGTCGTCGCACCAGTGTTCCCGGTTTCGCCTTGCATCGCTGAGCATATCGTGCAGTTCTTCAACGCTATGGGCAGTGATCAACTTGGTGTTCTCGTCGGTGGCTGTATCGACGCTGAGAATGTTCCCGTATCCTCGTCGTCCATGCACACAGAACTTCCGATATGTTATTCTAGTTTACGCTTTTTTCATATGCATGCTCTGGGTCATCGGCTCCACGGTGTTCTGGCGGCTTTTGGTGGTGGCCTGATTGTGAGGCAGGCTTAACCAGAACCAAGGAGAAGAACCCTGCCACCATATGGTGGCAGGGTGATGCGCATTAAAGCGTCGGCAAAGGCGGAAGCGGCTGCCCGAACCATTGTTCCGACAATTCGTTCAGCTCACCCCCAAGGGTTTTGTGCATGATGAAGACATTGACCCATTGCAGAAGGTCGCCGTTGCCTTTCTTGACGCCGATAAAGCAGGGCGAGTCACGCATGATGAATTTCACATCAACGCTCAGATCGGGATTCGAGGCAGCAAGTTCTGCCGCAACCGTATTGCCAGTTACCAACACATCGACCTGCCCCGACTGATAGGCCGACAATGTCGCCGCGTTGTCGCCGAAGCGGATGATCTCGGCATCTTCTGGCGCGGTGCGGGTCAGTTCCAGGTCTTCAAGTGCGCCGCCCGTGACGCCGACCTTCAGGCCAGACAGGTCCGCCACGGACGATATGTCCAAATCAGCAGCAGCAAAGGCCCCGGAGTAGAAGGGCGCATAGGCCGAAGAGAACCAAATCGACTTGGCGCGCTCCGGGTTTGCACCCATAGACGAGATCACCAGATCAACCCGATCGGTTTCCAGATAGGGAATGCGTTGGTTGGAACTGACCGGCACGATGTTCAGCTCGACCCCAAGGTCGGCAGCGATCAGCTTGGCGACGTCAACATCATAGCCTTCATGCTCGCCTTCCATGCCAAGCGCGCCAAATGGCGGGAAGCTTTCGGGCACTGCGATGTTGATAGTGCCGCGCGCCAGAATGTCAGACAGGTCAGCCAAGGCGCCAGAAGGCACAAGACTTGCAAGGCCAAGCCCTGCGGCGACAACAAGGGAACGGAGGGTTTTCATGGGTGTCATCCTTTCTGAAGTGACGGTGGATTGGTCATGCAGTCGCAACCGGCTGCACGGTCTTGAGGGTGCCCATCCGGCGTTCCAGATGGCGCGAATAAAGCGAAAGCGGGAAACACAGCGCGAAGTAGATCAGCGCCATCAGCGGAAAGATGATATAGGGCTCGGTGCCCGCGACCGGCGCATTGGCCCAGCGTTTGCCAATGGTCATCAGGTCGGTGAAGCCGATAATATAGGCCAATGACGTGCCTTTAATGATCTGCACCATGAAGCCAACGGTGGGCGCCAGCGCGATGCTGACGGCTTGCGGCACCACCACCAACCGCAAGGTTGGCAAAAACTGCAGCCCAAGCGCGCTGGCCCCTTCCCATTGCCCCTTGGGGATGGATTCCAGCGCGCCGCGCCACACATCGGACATGTAGGCGCTGGAATAGAGCGTGAGCGAGATGCTTGCCGCATACCATGGATCGATATTCATCCCGAACAGGCGTGGCACGCCCAACCCGGTCAGGAACAGCAACATCAAAAGCGGAGTGGACTGGAACAGCCAGATATAGGCAATGGTAAACCGCTTGCCCCATTTGTTGGGCGCAATCCGCACAAGCGCGATGACTGCGCCCAAAAGCCCGCCCCCGACAAAGGCGATCAGCGACAAGTAAACCGTGAATTGCGTGGCATCGAACAGTTGATACAGGACAATGCCGTGCGGCCGCCCAAAGATTTCGACGAGAATATCCCTCATCGTTGCAGCCCCACCCATGGAAAGAGAACCCGGTAAAGCCCAACCATCAGTGCCTTGAAGCTGAGCGAAATGCCGATGTAAATCGCGGTGAGGGTGACGAAGACCTCGAATGTGCGGAAGGTACGGCTGTCGATAAATATCCCCGCATTTGTCAGGTCGCGGACCCCGATTTCAGAGATGATCCCCGTGGTCAGAAACAGAAAGATGAACTGGCTGCTAAGCGACGGGAACATCTTGCCAACGGCCTGCGGCAGCGTGATCTTCAGGAAGATGACCATGGGGCTGATCCCCATGGCCTGCGCGGCCTCTTCCTGCCCCTTGCCCACGGTATTGAACCCCGCGCGCAGGATTTCGGCGAAATAGGCGGAAAAATTGAGCACCAGCGCCAGAAGGGCATGTGCCCAGAACGGCCATTGATACCCCAGCAGCAAGGGCAGCCCGAAGGCTACGAAGAACAGCTGCACGATCAACGGTGTATTGCGGATGAATTCGACATAAGCGGCGGCAACCCAATGAATGCCCGCGACCTTGTGATGGCGCAGAAAGGCCAGACACATCGCGATCCCGAAACCCAGTATCCCGGCGGCCAGTGTCAAACCCGCGCTTAAAGCCGCCCCTGTGAACAACAGGCTGACGTAATCAAAGTTCCGGAAAATCTCGAAAAATCTTAGATCCACGATCCAATCCGCTTCCGCCAGCTACCCTCTGGACGAAATCTGCATGGCAGGATCGGGGCTACATCGCTGAATGTAGAAACACTTTTCAGATTTTCTTGAAAATGAAAATTTGGAACCTGCAACCAACTGATAAGGTTGTGTTTTATTGTTCATAACTGGCTTGGAGCACTTCAAGCCTCAAACCTTGGGTGGATCAAGACGCGCAAAATATGAACGCTCTGCTGAATATTTTTGCGACAAGAATACGAGGATTAAGTCAGCGCTCAACAGACCCGGCCGCAGAATGGTAGCTTTGGTGCGCGCGTGTTGGCCGTGAGCGCAACAGCATTGAATCTGCGGATGATTGCTCAGTAAAAAACCTTCTTAGTTGTATGTCAGAGATACTGGGAAAGACTGCTCCAGACGGAGCTTACTGCATGAAACGATTGGGAATATTTTCCCCTGTGGCATCCCTTTATACCGATGACGAATTCAATTCGAGCAATGAAGAGTTTGATGCCCACGCCTCGCGAAACCAGTCTCACCGCGCTGCATGCGCGGCCGTCGACACTGCCCGCCGCAGCCCTGCGCGGCGAGGCCCTGCCGGAACGCGTGCCGGTCTGGGATCTTCTGATCCTGTCGTGACGGCACTCACGTCATCGCGGTGATCAGGTTGCCCTGCGGACTGATCTCTGTGGCTGTCCACCCACAAGGTAGACTGCAGATCCGAGCCGGTCAGCAATACGCCACAATACCCATGTCACGCCGTAAACAAAGATCAGAAGGCCCATGAATTCGACCCACCAAGGCAATGATACCTGTGCTACCAGAGCGAGCCCGACGAGCGTTACCGGGAAATGCAGCACATAGACCGGAAACACCGCGCGATTCAGTTCCGAGAGCAAACCGCTCGGCCTGTTCATAAAGCGGACAGCCAGCCCCAATGCAGCCAGACACCAAGCCCATGCAGTTGCGGCCTCGATGACGGAGAATAAATTTGCATTGGCCGGCGCAAGGCCCATTGGCACCCAACCGCCTGCGGCCAGCGCCTCACCGGTGGCACTATCAGCGGCAAGCGCCGATACGAGCAGGACCATCTTGGCCCCGAACAGCACGACAGCAGCCCCAAGGAGGGGCCAGACCCGCCGGCCGCTCCAATCAAGGATCATCTTGCAGTTGGAGCCAATCAGAAATCCGCCAAGGAAGAACATTAGATAATAGGGGAACTGATAATTGTCCCCGGCGATAGCTGCTGCATGTGGTTTGAAAACCACGACGGCTAACGCCGATGTCACGAGCAGAAACAGCAAAAGACGCACGGGCGGCAATGCCCACCGTGCGAGTTGGGCGCGCAGCGCAAAAACTGGCCAGCAAAGCACCGTGTAGATTGCCAGGTTAAACAAGAACCAAAGGTGCTGAACCTTTCGTGGTTCGGGATCGCTCAACCATTGCCACCAGAAGGGAAGAAAGCCGTCTTGGAAGCCGTTCATGTATGTGATGGCATAGCCACCGAAAACATTCAGAAAAGCCGCGCCAAACAACGCTGGAACAAGCAGTCGCAAAACTCTACCGCCCATAAACTTGATACCGGTGACGCGACGGGTCAGAAACCAGGTGCCAATACCAGCAATCATGAACAGTGACGGCAACCGCCAGCTATGGCTCCAGTAAATGAACAAGGACAGTCCGTCACCCGCCAGTTGATTGTTCACAAAACCGTAGATGTCGACGCCCCAGTCCACAAAGCCGACAGCGACGTGATGCGGCACCAGAAGCGCGAATAGATGTAGCGCGACAATCTGGATGAGAAGAGCGCGTCAATCAGGATGAGAATCCTTGGTCGCGACGAGAGTTACGATGGCGGTCTTTTCAGCCGCGATCAAGTGGTTTGTGTTTTTGATTGTCGCGGCGC
>Ga0208112_100258_pt1 | contig 69019 bp, 70 predicted proteins | sample HotLakConsoUCCLE_FD_184736 | JGI IMG/M metagenome (GOLD analysis project Ga0208112, IMG submission 184736) | Hypersaline microbial mat communities from Hot Lake, Washington, USA - Hot Lake Consortium UCC-LE (SPAdes) (version 2) ...
GAGGAAGAGGGCCAGCTCCTCTTCGAACACCGCCTCGATGGTCGCGCGGACGTTCGCCCGCAGTCGATCTTCGATCGGGTCAAACCCGGCTTCCCCGGCCAGTAGCGCAAAGCTCGCAGTATCGGTATTCTGGTTCATGGCGTGATCTCCCTGGCGGTTGCCGCCGCCGGTTCGGTGGGTGTCAGTTCACCCGGAGATTACGCCGCCCTCGAATTTCCACCAACTCCGCGACACGACCACGGCGAACGTCCGCGTCATAGAGTCCTGAGCGGAGCGAATCTATTCCGGCCAGGTCTAAACGGATCGGTGGCCATACCATGGCGGGGTTGCATTTTCTGCGCCCCGCAATCTCCGGGTTCCCCCCCAAAATGGGCCCCATCAAGCGGTTTGAAAAATGGTGGGACAGATGGCGGGACAATTCCTGGCGCCCTGCCAAGTCATTGATTAAATTGAAAAAAATTTTAAAAATGGCAGCCCGTAGGGTTGTTGCAGTTTCCAGCGAAAACAACGGCGTAGGTTGTCCAACCGACCCCAAGTTCCCCATTGATAACAAAGCGGAAAAGCCCGCTTTGTCCAACGCGAAAAAGCGGTCCAGTTTCAGCCAATTCATGAAGCCGGAACACAAGCGCATGTCGCGCATGATCGGCTACACCCTGACCCTCGGCGATGCTGACGCATGGGCCGGTTTCACGACCGTAGCAATGGCGCGCCTGACCGTCGAAGAGCGCGCCGCACTGGCATGGGCGGCACTCCGGGCGCTCGATACCCCGGAACAGGCCGAGCAGGTCGCCGAAGCTGTCCTGTCCTTCGCTGATTATCCCCTGCCGACCTTCCTCAGTCCGATGGACGATGCGCGCTGGTGGGCTTCCTTCGCCTCTCTGAAAGAGCGCAAGGCGTATGCGCTGGCGGCATACGAGGCCCTGCCCATGCGCGAGCAGATGGCGTTCCGCAACCATATCTCGGAAGTGGAGATCGCCGCATGAAGATGCTTGTCCACCGAACTGCGGGCGGCTCGGCTCTGCCCTTCATTCTCGATGACTTGAAGCTGCACCTTCGGGTTCCCGATGACGCCGAAGATACGGCGGTGCAGAACATCGGCCTGACGGCGGCGGCAGAGATCGAGCAATTCGCCCAGATCGCCCTGCTGACCCAGACGATCCGCGTCACGATCTTCAACCCGCCGCAAGAGTATGGCTTGAACCTGCCCATCGGCCCTGTGGCGGATGATGACGTGCCGACCGTGACCATCGACGGCGAGGCGTTCACCGCCTTTGACTTTGTGGGCGGCAACCGTCCCTACATCCGGTGGCTGGCGAGCTACTACGACCTGACCCCCAGCCGCATCATCATCGAATATCAGGCCGGGTTCGGCGCGGGCGCATCGGATCTTCCGTCCGACCTCGCTCAAGCCCTCATGGATCAGGCCGCGCTGCACTATGACGGCAGGTCGCCGATGGACGCCAAGTCCCTGACGACATCGCCGCACATGGCCCGCGTGGGCGCTCGCTATCGCGGGGTGCAGGTATGACCGACCGTGAGCTTGATGAACTGCTGACGATCCGCTGGCCCATGGTCATGCGGCGCGTGATGGCGGACGGCACGGACGAATGGCTCAAGGGCTTTGTCCGGTCCATCGCCAAACACGGGAAGCGCGCGTCGTGGCGTCCCACGGGGAAGCAAGAGCAGATCATGCGGCGGCTGGTGTCCGAGCTGGGCACCGCCCCCGAGCGTGATGTTGAGCTGATCGAGAGGTGAGAAAGACGAAGCCCGCCGTTGGCGCGGCGGGCTATGCGGCAGTCGGCGTTCACGGGTTAGCCGGGGCTGACGCATCACAGTGCTACCGGGTAACGGGCCAAAGCACAAGGGCAGCTATTCCGCGTCGTGCGGTCTCTCCAAGCCCTAAGGCCCCACTGCCACCCTCTACGGCGGTGAACATGGGAGAGCGGACCGAGCCGAGGGAAAGGCAGGTCTGGCCTAAGCGGCGGCCCGGCTCCGGTGAGCAGGCAAGATCGCGGCGGTCAGGGCGGGAGGCGGGTTTTCAACCCCGCTGGAGTAACCCGCTTTCTGACCGTCACAGCAACCCTCACCAGTGAGCAGAGGGCAGAGAGAGCAACGATTGAACGAAGAGATACACGCGAGAGTGAACACGATGACCGAGGCAGCGAAGAAAGAAAGATCATGGCGCAAGGCGGATGGCTCGATCCTTCCGCCCGCGCCGCGTCGTTCGCAGGGTCACACGCCCGACCTCTTCGCATCTGGTTCCAATGCCGCGACTTTGGCCCGCCCGTGTAACCGTGTGTCTGACTCTTCAATTTTCGCGCCCGGCGCAGAGCTGGAAAACGCGGCCCCGGCAGAGCGAGCTATGCAATTCATGCATAGCCTTCATATCCCCGAGGGGCCGAACGCCGGGAAGCCCGTCACGCTCGCACCCTTTCAGCGCCAATTCATCGAAGGCGCGATGGCCGACACAACCGCCAACGCCATTCTAAGCATCGGGCGCGGCAACGGGAAATCCGCGATCACGGCGGGCCTCGCCCTCGGCGGTCTGATCGGCGTTTGGGATCGCCAGCCCCGCCGCGAGATCATCGCAGCCGCGCGGACCCGCGATCAGGGGCGCATCATCTGGGACTTTGTGGCGGGCTTCATCGCCAGCCTGCCCATGGAAATCCGGCGGCACTTCATCTTCCGGCGCGCCCCCCGGCTTGAGATCGAATATGAGGGCGACGGCGGCGGGCATATCCTGCGCGTGATCGCGGCGGACGGGAAATCCGCGCTCGGCGGCGCTCCGACGATGGCGATCCTTGACGAGCGCGGGCACTGGGCCCTTGATCGCGGCGACGAGCTGGAACATGCGCTGCTGTCCGGTCTGGGCAAGCGCGAGGGCCGGGCCTTCCTGATCAGCACCAGCGCCAGCGACGACACGCACCCCTTTTCCCGGTGGATCGACGATCCTTCACCCGGCTCCTATGTCCAAGAGCATCGGCCCGCGCCCGGCCTGCCCGCCGACGATGCCGAAAGCCTGCTGATCGCCAACCCCGGCGCGCCTCATGGCATCGGCGGTTCTCTGGAATGGCTGGAAGCTCAAGCCAAGCGGGCCATTGCGCGGGGCGGTTCCAGCCTCACGAGCTTCCGGCTCTACAACCGCAATGAGCGCGTGTCCGGGGAATCGCGTGACCTGCTGATCACCCTGGACGAATGGCTCGCCTGCGAAACCTCGGCGCTGCCACCCCGCGAAGGCGGCGTCGTGATCGGGATCGACCTCGGCGGCTCGGCCTCGATGACGGCGGCGGCGTTCTACTGGCCCGAGACGGGGCGGCTTGAATGCCTCGGCACCTTTCCGTCCATGCCCAGCCTCTTGGATCGCGGCCAGACGGACGGCGTGGCCAGACGCTATGTCGAGATGCATGACCGGGGCGAGCTGTCCGTTCTCGGCGACAAGACCGTGCCAGTCGCGCCGTGGCTGGTCGAGGTGATGCGCCATGTCGAGGATCAGCCCGTCATCGCGATCACGATGGACCGCTACAAGCAGGCCGAGCTGGGGGAAGCGATCAGCCGGGCGGGTATCCGCGCGCCGCTGGTCTGGCGCGGTCAGGGCTTCCGGGACGGCGGCGAGGATGCAGAGCGGTTCCGCCGCGCCGCCTTCGACGGGCTGGTGAGGGCCAAGCCGTCCCTGCTGCTGCGCTCGGCCTTCGCGGACACGGTGTGCCTGCGCGACCCGGCGAACAACATCAAGATTGCGAAGGCCCGATCCACGGGCCGGATCGACGCGGCGGCGGCATCGGTTCTGGCCGTTGCGCAAGGCGCGCGGATCGCAGCTCAACCCAAAGCGAAAGCGAGGATGCAATGGTTCTGAACGCTGGAAGCCTCAACCGCCGCATTCAGCTCAAGCGCGCGACGACGACGCAGGATGACTTCGGCGGAACCATCTACGAATGGCACGACCACGGCCCGCCGATCTTCGCCAGACGCCGCGACGTGTCCGACGCCGAGCGCCTGAGCGCCGCCGCGTGGGACAACAAGCTGGTGGTCCGTTTTGTGGTCAGGGCGACAGCCTTCGCGAGGGGCCTCAAGCGAACCGACATGATCGCGCACGAGGGCGTCCCCTACGGGATCGACGGCATCAAGGAGGTTCCCGACAACCGGGGCTTTCTCGAAATCACCGCGATCACGTCCGAGGGCTTGGAAGTCAATTCACCATTCGAGGTTTGAGCCTGTGAGCATTCGCAAAGAACATCATCGGCATTCCCGGAAGATCACCCGGACGAAACGCTGGAAGGCGCTACGGGCCGAGATCCTCGAACGCGACCGCTACCGCTGCCGGTCCTGCGGCTGCGGCGGGCGGCTCGAAGTGGATCACGTCAAGCCGGTCAGGACACACCCCGAGCTGTCCTATGAACCGCGCAACCTTCAGGCGCTTTGCCCCGGTTGCCACACCAGAAAGACAAGGATCGAGTGCGGGCATCCCCCGCCCCGAGAGGACCGCCAGAACTGGCGGGAAGCAGTCGAGGCGCTTGAGCGGCCCGGCACCCCTATTGAGCAGAAAGGATAAACCATGCTCGAATCAGTGAAGATCGCCCGGCGGCAAAGCGAAATCCGCCAGAACCTCGCCGAGCTGGCGGGCAAGGAAACCCCGTCCGAGGATGAAATCCGGTCCATGGAAAAGCTGGACCTCGAATATCGGTCCAACGAAACCCGCTATCGCGCGGCTCTGATCGCCGAGGATACCGAACGCCGGGACGCAGGCGGCGAGCTGGAAACCCGCACGGCGCAGGAATGGGCCAACCTCATGGCCGGTTTCGAGATGCGTCAGGTGGCGCTGGCCCTTGATGAGGGGCGGCAACTGGACGGCCACACGGCGGAAATCGTGTCCGAGCTGCGCAGCGCGGGCGGTTTCCGGGGCATCCCCGTTCCGTGGCAGGCGCTCGAAGTCCGGGCCGGTGAAACCGTCGCCAGCGGCACCCCGAACCCGATCCAGACCCGCCCGATCATTGATCGCCTGTTCCCGGACAGCGTGGCGGCGCGCATGGGGGCGCAGATGATCAGCATCGACGCGGGCGCGCTGGAATGGCCTGTGACCACCTCGGCTGTCACGGCGGGCTGGGCAGACGGCGAGACGGCCAACGTTGCAGGTCCGACCACCTATGCCACAACCGACCGGGCCATGTCGCCGGACCACAACCTCGGCATTCAGATGCGCATCACCCGCAAGACCCTGAAACAGTCCGGCGCGGCGCTGGAACAGGCGGTGCGGCGCGATATGAGCGGGGCCATGGGCGCGGCGATGGATCAGGCGGCGTTCCTCGGCACCGGGGCCAACGGCCAGCCGCTCGGCGTCATCACCGGCGCGGCCACCTATGGCATCACGGCCACGGCGGTGGATGCGCTGGCGAGCTGGGGCGCATTCCGCGCCGCCGTCACCCGGTTCATGACGGCCAATGCCGCCGGTTCGCCGGACGCGGTGCGGGCACTGATCCGGCCCGAGCTGTGGGACTATCTGGACAGCGTTCTGATCAGCGGCACGGCGGTTTCCGAGTGGGACCGGCTGGTGAAAAACCTGCCCTCGGCCAACATCGCCATGACGAACAACGCGCTTGCTGCGCCGTCCGGCACCCCCGAGGCCACCTCGGCCCTGCTGACCACCGCGGCGGGCGGTGTGGCCCCGCTCTTCATCGGCGCATGGGGCGCGGTGGACATGATCCGCGACCCCTACAGCGATGCACAGTCCGGCGGGCTGCGGATCACTGCCCTTGCCACCATGGACGTGACCGTGGCGCGCCCGGCCCAGCTCGAACTGCTGACCGGCCTCGAACTGGCGGCGGGTGAATAAATGCTCTGGGGCGCTCATGTCGGCAGCCTTGAGCTGCGCACCGAGGGCGGGGAAACCCGCCTTCGGGCAAGCTTCCCATATGGCCGGGAAACCGTGCTGGCCGAACGCATGGGGGCAGGGCGTGAGCGTCGTGAGATGATCGCGGCCCGCGCCTTCGCGGATCGGCTGGAACGCGGCGAGGATGTGCATTTTCTGGCCGGTCACGACTTCAACAAGCCGCTGGCGTCACGTTCCGCCGGCACTCTGACCCTGACCGAAACCGATGACGCCCTGACCGTTGAAGCGACGATCAGCGCCGACATGGGGCAGGTCAGCTATGTCAGGGACTTCCTGTCCGCCCATGCGGCCGGTCTGGTGCGGGGCCTGTCGCCGGGCTTCCGCGTCCGGCCGGGTGGCGAGACGGTCGAGGAACGCGGCAACGCGATCCTGCGCACGATCCGGGCGGCTGACCTGATCGAGATCAGCGCCGTCACGAAACCCGCCTATCCGCAAGCCCAGATCGAGGCCCGGAACTGGCAACCCATTGGCGAGGTAGCAAAGCGCATGGCGCATCGCCCCGCCGCAATCCGGTGGAGGTGACAATGCTCGGATGGCTCATGAACAAACTGCGACCGATCGAGGCGCGGTCCAGCGGCTCGGGATACACCGCGCAAGTCATGGCGGCGCGTGACAGCTTCATCAGCGGGCGGCGCGGCGTGGCCGAGCTGACGGCGACGGTGCAGAGCTGCGTCAGCCTTTGGGAAGGCGGCTTTGCCATGGCAGACGTGACCGGCACCGACCTGCTGACCCGGCAGACCATGGCGATGATCGCCCGAGGCATTGCGTTGAACGGCGAGGCGGTGTTTCTGATCACAGAGCTGGGGCTTGTCCCGGCGACGGATTGGGACGTGACCACCCGCGACGGCAAGCCGCGCGCCTATCGCCTGTCCATCCCCGAGGCGGGCGGCGGGCGCACTGTCACGGCCCTTGCCGCCGAGGTGCTGCACTTGCGGATCGGCTCGGACAACCTGACGCCATGGATCGGCACCGCGCCGCTGCGCCGGTCCAGTCTCACGGGCGGGATGCTTCATGCGGTCGAGGCGGCGCTTGCAGAGACTTTCGAGAACGCCCCGCTCGGCTCGCAGATCGTGCCCTTGCCCGACACTGGCGCCGATGACATGGCCACCATGCGCAACGCCTTCAAAGGGCGGCGCGGTTCGACACTGGTGATCGAAGGTGTCGCCCAGGCGACGGCGGCGGGCATGAACCCGACCATCGGCCAGAAGCCCGATCAGCTTTCGCCGGACCTGTCCAAGAGCATGACAGACGAAACGCTGTCAGCGGCGCGCGAGGGAATCGGCATGGCCTATGGCGTCCTGCCGTCATTCTTCAACCGCGCGGCCACCGGACCCGTCATCCGCGAGGCACAACGCCAGCTCGCAATGTGGACGTTGCAGCCCATCGCCGAGATACTGGCAGACGAGGCAACGGCCAAGCTCGGGGCCGAGGTGACGATTGACACTCTACGCCCGCTTCAAGCCTTTGACGCTGGCGGGCGCGCCCGTGCCCTCTCTGCGATCATCAAGACGATGGCCGAAGCAAAGGAAGCGGGCATATCACCTGCTGACGTGTCCGGCGCGATGCGCATGGTGGATTGGGAAAAGTAGGGCGATCAGTCGCCCGCCAAGCTGGCCTCGAAATCGGCTTCCAGCTTGGCGAAGTGGGCTTTCCGGCCCTCGGCGTCGATCAGGGAGTGAAACAGGGGGGATGCGGTGTTGATGACCTCGCATCCGTTCACCTCGATCAGGTTGCCTTCGCGGCCCGTGACCGTCACGCCGATTGATCCTTTGTCATAGCCCGCGTCGGTCAGCTCAAGCATGACCAGCGTGTAATTCTTTCCGACCTCAATCATCGCTCGCACCTTCCTTCAATCTGACCCCGACGCCACCGCCGTTTTTCGCAATGAACTGCACCCCGGCGTCCTCAAGGGCTTTCTGCACCTTCATCAGAGTATCCAGCCTGACCCGGACGATCTTTCCGCCCTTCGCTTCCATGTTCCGCACGGTGTTGATGCTGACCGAGGCGCGCTCGGCCAGCTCGGCTTGCTCCATCTCAAGCAGCACCCGCGCGGCGCGGATTTGTGTTCCGGTCATACTCATGTGGTGATGATACCCAAGGAAATGGTTGACAGCAATAAAATAGTAAATATGGTTCTGATACCCAACTTGACGTATTGAAACCCCAAGAAAGGGAATATCATGACCAAATCTGCCACCATGTCCCGTCGCACCCTCTTGTCCGCGCTGCCCGCCTCGGGCGTGGCGCTGGCGCTGCCCAGATCGGCCCGCGCCGATGACCGCGCCGCAATCCTCGAAGTGATCCAAGAGCTTGAGGGATGGCAGGGCTGGGAAGCCTCAAGCGTCGTGGCTGCGAAAGCCTATGCCGCCTATCGGATGCGCGAGGCGATGGCGCTGGACCTGCCGGACCCGGAATATGCGCGGATGCACCTCGATTTTCAGGGCCAGTCCTTCGACGGATACCGCCGGTCCTACTGGTTCGAGCGCGACACGGCGGAAGGCAAGGTGATGCTGCCACCGCGTCCCTCGGCTTCTCTCTAACTGAACCTTCCACATTAACGCTTGACGCGCGCCCTTATCGTGGGTTACTCAATAAGAATGAAATCGAGTGCCTTCATAAAGATCGTGGCGGAAGCCTACAGGGTCGAGGAAAAGACCGTGACGCTCTATGCCCGTTTCATGAAAGAAGCGGGGCTGATCACTTCCGGCGCAAGGGGGGTGAACGCCCCGCACATGCACCCGCGCGATGCGGTGCGCCTGACGATTGCACTGCTGGCAACGGGCACCGCCGCACATGCGGTCCCGCTCTATCAGCGGTTCGCCGGAATGACGATCCAGCCTGACCGCTCGAATGGCCCTCACCCGGCCAGCCTTGGCGTCCATGAGGGCGCAACGCTGGAATCGGTTCTGCTGCACATGTTCACCAGCGACATGTTTCCCGAGGGTGTCGAAGGCGGCGGGCCGTTCGAGTGCGCCCCATACCTTGAGCTGCAAGAGAATCAGCGCATCGCCACGATTGAGCATTCGCCGCTGGTGGACGGCAAGCTGGTCCATGGTGAGCGGAAGCGGGCGGGCCTCTACTTCGCCACCCGCAACCGGCCCGAGGACATGGCCCTTGAGGATCGCCGCGCGCATGGCGGCATCTTCATTTCCCGTGGTGTCGCCCCGATTGCCCTCACTCAATGCGCCCTGCCGTTTTACCTCGAGTGGCGCGACAAGGTGTCGTGGGAAACCATGGCGAAAGAGACCGAGGAAGAGAAAGAGCAGCGGTTCCGCTTTGGTAACTTCACGCCGAGCAAGGGCCTATGGTTCGACCGTGATCTTGGGGAGGGCGAATAATGGCTGCCCGTCCCGCCCTTGTCTCGCAGACCGAAATCAAGCGCACCCTGCAAGCGGCGTTGTCCGCTGGCCTGCGCATCGGCAGGGTCGAGGTGGATCACGCCACGGGCCGGGTTGTCGTGTTCCCCGAGGGCGCGGCGGCGCAAGTCGCTGGCCCCGATCCTGACGAGCTGCTGCGATGACGCGGCGCAAGAACCCATATCCCGGCGTTCGCAAGAACGTGGTCAAGGGGCGCATCTACTGGAAGTTTGAGCGCGGTGACTTCCGCATCAACCTGCCCGGCCCCTACGGCTCGGCGGACTTTCTGGCGGCATACGAGGCCGCGCTTGCCGGTTCCAAGCCCTCGAACGCATCGACGGCCCTTGCGGGCACCCTCGCATGGCTGATCGAGCAATACTTGCGCAGCCTGCGGTTTCAGAACCTCTCCGACAGCCGCAAGCGCACGATCCGCCTTGAGCTGGATTGGCTGCGGAAAGAGGCGGGCAAGTATCAATTCGAGCGGCTGGAAGTCCGGCACGTCGAAGCCCTCATGTCGAAGAAGAAAGGCCCGACCGCCGCGAACACGGTCAAAAAGAACATGTCGATGCTGTTCAACTTCGCGGCCAAGAAGCTCGGCTACACCGGCCCGAATCCGGCCCGCCATGCAGAACGGATGAAAACGAACCCGGACGGCTTCCACACATGGACAGACGCCGAGGTGAGCCGGTTCCTTGATCGGCACGGCCCGACCACCAAGGCGCGGCTGGTGATGCTGCTGGCCCTCAACACTGGCATGGCGCGGCAAGACCTCGCCCGCGTCGGTCGCCAGCACGTCAAGGCGGGCCGGATCGCCTATCGCAGGCACAAGACCGCCGTGGCGGCTGACATGCCGATCCTGCCCGAGCTGGCCGAGGAGCTGCGCCACGTCCCCAAGGACCGGCTGCTGTTCGTCACGCAGGACAAGAGCGACAAGCCCTATGCCGTCGCATCGCTGGGCAACTGGTTCCGCGACAGGTGCGCCGAGGCCGGTGTTCCCGGATCGCTGCATGGCCTGCGGAAGGCCGGGGCCACCAGACTTGCGGACGCCGGGGCATCGGAATGGGAGATCGCGTCTTACCTTGCGCACTCCGACACGACGCAGGCGGCAGTCTACACCAAAAAGGCCAACCGGGCGCGCCTTGCCGACAGCGGATTTGCGAAGCTGAATGCGGGGAAAGTGTCCAACCTATCCGACGAGTTGGACAGGAAGGAAGGAAAAGCCAATGAATAACAACGCATTAGCGCAAGATGTGGCAGCCCGTAGGGGAATCGAACCCCTCTTTCCAGGTTGAAAACCTGGCGTCCTAACCGATAGACGAACGGGCCAAGCCGGTTGGTGAGGCGCTGTTTAGGCAAAGCTTGGCGGGCGCGCAAGAGGATTCGATTCAAAAAATCACGCGGCCTGGCGATGTTTTTGCACAAGGGCCGGGGCGGGGCGTTCAGACCGGCTCTGCTGCGTCCTCGAGGCGCAGTTGCACGCTCTGGCGGCCCTGCCAGGTGTTGATCTCGATTCGGCCGGCCAGGTGGGCCCGGTGGCCGCGCCGGGCCTCGAGAAAGGGCCCCAGCGGGCTGTCCATCGCGCCGAAGGCAATGGCATCGAGACGCGCGCCCATGCCGTCGCCGAATCCGATCTTGAGATGGCCTGTCCCGACCTGCCGCGTCGACTGGATGATCACATCGGGAAAGGCGAAGCGCGGGGCAGGGGCGCCCGCGCCGAACGGGCCGGCCTGTTCGATCTGTTCGACCAGTTCGACGCTGGCCGCGCCGGGCATGAGAACCGCATCCATGCGCAGATCGGCCGGGCCGAGCGCATCGGCCCCCTGCCGCGCCAGAAGCGCGCCGATCCGGTCCATCGCAGCCTCGAGCGCGTCGCGCGCAACGGTCAGGCCGGCCGCCATCTTGTGGCCGCCGCCCTTGATCAGGTGGCCCTCTGCCGCGGCCTTGTGGATCACCGCGCCGAGGTCGATGCCCGAGACCGACCGGCCCGAGCCCTTGCCCTCGTCGCCGTCGAAGCCGATCACGATGGCGGGGCGGTTCGTCGCCTCCTTGAGCCGAGAGGCCACGATGCCCACGACGCCCGGATGCCAGCCCTCGCCCGCCGCCCAGACCAGCGGGCCGTCCAGACCCCGGGCCTCGGCCTGGGCAAGGGCGGCGTCGCGCACGGCGGTTTCGATCTCGCGGCGTTCGGCGTTCAATTCGTTGAGGCGATCGGCAATGCTTGCCGCCTCGTGGGGATCGGTGGTCGACAGAAGCCGCGCGCCCAGATCGGCCTTGCCGATCCGGCCGCCCGCATTCACCCGCGGGCCCAGCATGTAGCCCAGGTGATAGGCCTTGGGCGCGGTATCGAGCCCCGCCACATCCGACAGTGCCACAAGGCCGGGCCGCGCCCGCCGGGCCATCACCGCCAGCCCCTGCCGCACGAAGGCGCGGTTGACGCCATGGAGAGGCGCCACGTCGGCCACGGTCGCCAGCGCCACCAGATCGAGCAGGGACATCAGGTCGGGTCCGGCCCTGCCTTGCGCGCGCTGCTGCCGGTTGGCCTCGACCAGCACCAGAAAGACCACGCCCGCGGCGCAGAGATGCCCCAGATCGCCCGGTTCGTCCTGCCGGTTGGGGTTCACGACGGCAAGGGCGGGGGGCAGCGTCTCGCCGCCCAGGTGATGGTCCAGGACCACGACATCCGCGCCCCGTGCCGCCGCGATCGGACCATGGCTGAGCGTGCCGCAATCGACGCAGACGATCAGGTCGTGATCGCGGGCGAGCATGGCCATCGCCTCGTCGTTGGGGCCATAGCCCTCGTCGATGCGGTCGGGGACATAGAGCGTGGCGCCATGGCCCTGTTCGCGCAGCCATGTCAACAGGAGCGCCGCAGAGGCGCCGCCGTCGACATCGTAGTCGGCAAAGACCGCGATCCGTTCGCGCCCGGTCAGGGCGGCGAGGATGCGTGCCGCGGCCCGCCCCATATCCTTGAGTTGGGCGGGATCGGGCAGAAGGTCGCGCAAGGTGGGCGACAGGAACGCCTCGGCCTCGGGTGCGGGCACGCCGCGCCGGGCCAGAATCCGGCACAGGGCGGGGGGCAGGGCGGTGGCCTGCGCCATCTGCTCGGCCAGCCGGTCCTCCTCGATCGACGGGCCGACCCAGCGCCGCCCGGTGACAGAGCGGGCAACGCCGAGAAATCCGTCCATATCCAGTGTGTCAGCCATTGAAGCACACTAGGGCTGGACGAAAGGATTCGCCATGTCTGTTTGCCGCGGGCGCGCGGAAAACCCCGCCGCCCGCCCGGTCAATCCAGAGGGTGGCGATAGACCATGCGCCGGACCGACCCGGTCTTGGACCGCATCAGGATGGTTTCGGCGGTAACATAGCCCGGCTCGCGCTTGATGCCCGGCAGCAGCGATCCGTCGGTCACGCCGGTAGCCGAAAAGATCACGTCGCCCGTCACCATGTCGTCGCGGGTATAGACCTGCTCGAAATTGGTGATGCCGGCCTTGCGGGCGCGGTCGCGTTCGTCGTCGTTGCGGAACATCAGCTTGCCGTAGATCTGGCCGCCCATGCATTTCAGCGCGGCCGCGGCCAGAACGCCCTCGGGCGCACCGCCCGACCCCATATACATGTCGATGCCCGTCAGGTGCGGTTCGGCGCAATGCATCACGCCGGCCACGTCGCCATCGGTGATCAGCCGGATCGCGGCGCCGGTCGACCGGATCTCGGCGATCATGTCCTCGTGCCGGGGCCGTTCGAGGACGCAGACCGTAATGTCGCTGACCGAGCAGCCCTTTGCCGCGGCCAGCGCCGAGACGCGTTCGGCCGGGCTCATGGCAAGGGTCACGACACCGGGCTTGAAGCCGGGGCCGATGGCCAGCTTGTCCATGTAGACATCGGGCGCATGAAGAAGCGTGCCGCGCGGCGCCATGGCGATCACGGCCAGCGCGTTGGGCATGTCCTTGGCGGTCAGCGTGGTGCCTTCCAGCGGGTCCAGCGCGATGTCGACCGACGGGCCCTTGCCGTCGCCGACCTCCTCTCCGATGTAAAGCATCGGCGCCTCGTCGCGCTCCCCCTCGCCGATGACGACGACGCCCTGGATATCCAGGTGGTTGAGCTGGGTCCGCATCGCGTCCACCGCGGCCTGGTCGGCGGCCTTTTCGTCGCCACGGCCGATCAGCGGGGCGCAGGCGATGGCCGCGGCCTCGGAGACGCGCGCAAGACCAAGGGACAACATGCGATCGTGAAATTCGGGGGAGGCCATGGGATACCTTTCTGAAGCTTTGGGCGCACCTAGCGTCAGCCATGCCCGGGTGACAACCGTGTGAACGCTAACGCGGGGTCATTTCGGCCCGGGCGCTGCGGAATTGATCGTTTTGCCTGTCCTGTCAGACATCCTCGATGCGGATCGCGACGGGCGTATCGACCAGAACGCCCGTTCCCTCGAAGGCCAGCATCGCCTCATCCAGCGCGGCGCTCGTGGTCTTGTGGGTCACGATCAGCACCGGGGCGGTGGTGTCCTGATGGCCATATTGCCGCATCCGGTCGATCGAGATGCCCGCCTCGCCAAGGGCGCTGGCGATCTTGGCGAGCGCACCGGGCTTGTCGACGAGGTGCAGCCGCAGGTAATGCGGCGCCGCAAGCGTGGCCCGTGCCGCGCGGGCCCGGCGCAGCGTGGCGGCCGGTTGACCGAAGGTCGGCAGGCGCAGCCCCCGCGCGATATCGAGGATGTCGGCCATGACGGCGCTTGCGGTCGGGCCTTCGCCCGCGCCGGCGCCGCGCAGGACGATCTGGCCCACCGCGTCCCCCTCGAGGATCACCATGTTCGTGCCGCCCTGCAACTGGCCAAGGGGCGAGGTCGCGGGCACGAGGCAGGGGCTCATCCGCTGTTCAAGCCCGCGTCCGGTCATCTGCGCCACGCCCAGCAGCTTGATCTTGTAGCCCATGTCGGCGGCAGCCCGGATATCCTCGATCGTGATCGCGCCGATACCCTCCAGTTCGACCGCGCCGAAATCGACTTGGGTGCCGAACGCGATGGAGGCCAGAAGCGCCAGCTTGTGGCCCGCGTCGATGCCGCCCACGTCGAGATTTGGATCGGCCTCGAGATAGCCAAGGGCGTCGGCCTCGGCAAAGACCTCCTCGTAGGGCAGGCCCGCATCCTCCATCCGCGTCAGGATGTAGTTGCAGGTGCCGTTCATGACGCCCATCACGCGGACGATCTCGTTGCCGGCCAGACCTTCGGTCAGCGACTTGATGACCGGGATGCCGCCGGCGACGGCCGCCTCGAACCGGATGACGCGCCCGGCTTCTTCGGCCCGAAGCGCGAGGTCCTGCCCGTGGATCGCAAGAAGCGCCTTGTTGGCGGTGACCACATCCTTGCCGGCGGCAAGCGCGGCCTCGGTCGCGGCCTTGGCCGGACCGTCGGAGCCGCCCATAAGCTCGACAAAGATGTCCACATCGTCGCGCCGGGCAAGGACCACGGCGTCATCCTCCCAGTCATAGGGGCCGATATCGACGCCGCGTTCCTTGTCGCGGCTGCGGGCCGACACCGCCGAGACCGTGATCTCGCGCCCGGTGCGCGCCGACAGCAATTCGGCCTGGCCCTGGATGATCCTGATCAGCCCGGTTCCGACGGTGCCGAGCCCCGCGATACCAAGGCGAAGAGGAGATGCGGCGGCGCTGGACTTGGACATCTGGGTGCTTTCTGAACGATTTCGGCACGAGGCTGTTACCGCGAAGCGGGGAGCAGATCAACGCGCGCCCTGCAATGGCCGCAGATCGACGCCCCGGGACATGCGCGCGCGGGTCGGTGCGTCGATCACGGCCCCCCTCAGCGCCGCGGCCCTTGCGGCCAGCGCGGCGATCCGCGCGGCGGGCGGGACCGGTGGTTCCGAAAGCGTCGCGCCGCCGGCCACGATATCCTGCAGCGGGACAAGCGTGGGCCAGGGGGCCGCGCGCGCCTCGGCCGCACCGGGGATCGCCGGATCGGGCCAGTTGCCGCACCCCGCGACGGCGCCGATGACGGCCAGGGACAGAATGGTGCGGCGGGTTATCATGACAGCGTCCGGAATGGCTCGGCCAGACCCTAGGCCGAATGGCCAGGGACGGGCAAGCGCGGCCGAGGTCGGCGCCGGTCCGGACCGGACATGGCGCCCGGGGCTGGTCACGGGCCCATGATCCGGCGTATCGAATGTCAGCGAGCCGGGAGGATGCCACGATGATACTTGATCCGGGCGAAGACGGGGTGATCCTGCGTCTCGAGCCGTCGGCCGGACGGCGCGCCTTTGCGGTGGGCATCCTCTATTCGCTCAGTGCGCTTTTCCTGTGGATCGCCTTCGCGCAGCCGCCTGCTCCGGGATGGGCGGTGTTCCTGATCGTCATGGGTGTCGTGACGCTTCTGGGGGGCGAGAGGTTGAGGCGGGCCACGGCGCACCGGCTGGAGCTGACCGATGAGGGGTTGCGGGACACCTCGGGCCGCGTCCTTGCCCGATGGGACGATATCGAGAAGGTCGAACGCGGGGCCTTCGCGTTCAAGCCGTCGAACGGCTTCCTGATCGTGCTGAAGACGCGCGGCAGCCGGGTCTGGGCTCCGGGCCTGTGGTGGCGGATCGGACGGCGTGTCGGCGTGGGCGGCGTCACGCCCCAACGGGCCTCGCGCTTCCTGGCCGAGCAGATGGCCATGCGCATCGAGGCGAAGCGGCATTCGGGCGGCGGCGAGGCCTAGCAGATCGCCGTTGACGGGCCGGGATTGCTGGCGTTGGTATTGAAGCAGACCTGCGCGGAAAAGCGGGGCCGGGTCACGATGAAATCATCGAAGGTCAGCGCACCGATGGCTCCGCCGAAGACCGGTTCGAAATCGACCGAGGTCTGCACGATGATGGCCCGGCCGGCATCGGACATGATCGGGATCCTGTCCCGCATGTTGTCGATGTCGTCGTCGTCGATCGTGCCCCCGCCGCCGCGGTTTTCCGACCAGACAACGTAATGGGCATCGTCATCCTCGTCATACTTTATGACGCTGACCCGCAGGCGGATGTCCTCCGGCCGCGACGCGAGAAAGCGCTGCAAGGTGTAGAGGCTGTCGATGTAGTCATCGGTGATGTAACCGCTTTCGCGGCTGAGGATGTCGCCCAGCGTGTAACTGGCCTTGGCATTGCCGAACTGGGCGCGGAAGGCGTCGAAATAGACCCAGCTTCCCAGCATGCTCCAGACGAGGATCGGGACGATGATCATAGCCTCGATCGACATGCTGCCCTCTTCGCGCAGGCACAGCCGGCGCAGGCGGTTCAGGATGGTGTTGCGCAGGAGTTTCATCGGATCACGGCTCCACGACATAGGCGGCGGTCGATGTCAGCGCATAGGCTCCGTCAGATCGCGCGTCGCTCAGCATCTTGCCAAGCCCGGTCATCGGGCTGATCGGGTCGATCAGCACGCAGGCCCGCAGGATGACCAGCTGGTTGTTGGCGCCCGGCACGAATTGCCGCAGCGGGGCATCAGGGTCGCCCCGGTCGATGCAATCGGCCTCGGCCGGGATCGTGGTGAAGTTCCTCGGGTCGAGCGGGCGCATCTCGAGGCGCAGCTGGGTATCGCAATCGGGGACGATCACCGCGGCGTCGCAGATCCGGTCCCGAAGCGTGGCTTCGGTCAGCGGCGTCAACATGCCCAGGCGCACCTCGCGCACCGCGACATCGAGACCACGGTCCAGCATGGCATTGCGCGCAAGCAGCATCCCCAGCTCGAAACTCGACAGGAAAATCGCGATCATGAACGGCAGAAGCAGCGCGAATTCGATGGTCGAGTTCCCGGATTCGTCCCTCAGGAACCGTGATTTGGCCGACACTCGTGAAAACAACCGGGTCATTGGATCAACCTCAGGGCAGAGATCTGCGATGCGATCGAGGTGAAGGCTTCGTCGATGTCGAGGTCGTTGACGTCATAGTAATAGCTGGGAGACGAGGCGCATTGCTCGAGCAATGTCTGGGAACCGGATGGCACCTGAAAGCCGATGGTGAAGATGATGACGCCCTGCTGCTTGGCCTCGTCGCAGATCGAGATCATCCGGTTGTTCTTGTCCTGCTGAAAGGTCGTGGTGAACAGGTTGTTGTACCATTGGGTATAGGCATTCTGGTCACCCTGCTCGGCGCGGAAATACCAGGCATGACCGTCAAGGTTGATGCGGTCGAACAGTTCGGTCCAGTCCAGCTGACGGGCTGATCCCGGAAGGGAGTTTGTCCAGTCGTCATAATTGGGCCGGTAATATTTCTCGTTCCAGCGGTTGTCGCCGTCGCGATTGCCGTTCTCGCGGTCGTCGACGTAGTAAAGGCCGGTATTGTCGTCGAGATACACGTCTGACTGGCCAAAACGATAGGCGTTGTCCAACTCATAGCTCTGGGTGTTTTCACCATCCGTCATCAGGACCATGATCTTGAGCGAATTGTTCTGACCATAGGGCAGGGGGCGGTCGGCGACCGATGCGTTGATCTGGCCCAGGCTGCTGAGATGGTCGGTGATGTCGGCGGTCGATGGGTCGAGGAGTGCGACACCCCATTTCGCGCCCATCTCGATCGAGGTCCACTCATAGGGTTGCAGCGCGTTGATCCGGGCCGTGAGCGGGCCGGGGGCATCCGCATGGAGGATCGCCTCGGAATTGGGGTTGGGGTCGCAGACGAACCGGCTCGCCCCCCAGTAGCTGCGATTGTAGCTGTAGCTGTCGGCATCGATATGGGCGGCCTGGCGATATTGCTGGCTCATGTTCAGCCCGGGGTTCTGATAGGCCGAGTGATCGAAATCGATGCAATGGCTGTAATCGTGGTCGTGATGGATGTTGTCGAAGCTGTCGATCACGTCTTCGCCGATCGAGACCTGGGTCGAATAGGGGATCAGCGACATCGACACCGATCCGGCGCTGAACGAATCGAAGATCGTTTCGACGAAGGAGACGGCAGCCGGGCGCAGGGCCTGGATCCGGCCGCCCGATCCCATCGACCCCGAGATATCCACGACAAGGCTGATCTCGGCCTCGTTCATCGCCTCGCTTGCGGCGCTTGCCGCGCCGGTCACGAGCCGGTCGACGCCGACATTGCTGAGAAAGATCGTGTTGATGCCAAGCTCGGCCGTGGCGCTGACCGCGCAGGAGTTGAATTGCTGGACAACGGTGATCTCCTGAAGCTCATCCTCGAATCCCGCCTTGGCGACGTAATCCTCGACAATGGCCTCGGTATCCTGTGCCGGATCGAGGCAGACGCTCAGGTCGGCGGCGGCAAGAACGGCGCGGTCCAGCGTGGCCTGCAACCGGGCCCGGTTCGTCTCGAACCGCATGATGTCGACGGCGATGCCCCCCACAAGCAGCATCATCGACAAAAGCATGAGGGCGAAGACGGTCATGGAGCCGTCTTGCCGGGTCACAAGCCGATCGAAGGATACAGCCAGGACTTTGCGCACTCTTACCATACCGGAACCAGACTTTGCTTGGGTCGGGCGGGGCCGACCGGGGACATCACCCGTTCATGATTGATGGAGATATGCGGCGCTGTGAGGGCAGAGAGTTGTCGAGAATTGTACATTCTCGTGGTATTGACCCGGTCCGCGATCAATGTCGGATGCATGTCCCGTCAGCAGGTCGCGTTCTGGGCGGTGGGGTTGTCGCTTTCGGGGCTCCAGCACAGCTGACCCGCGAAGCGGGGCCGCGAGACGACGATATCGTCGAATTGCAGATCGGCAAATCCCGCCGCATAGATCGGGCTGTAGACCATCGAGGTCTGGACGAGGATCGCGCGGCTCGCATCCGGCATCTGGGGTATGGCCTGAACCATCTCGCCGAGCGCGGCGTTGTCGATCGTGCCGCCGCCGCCTCGGTTTTCCGACCAGACCACGGAATACTGGTCGCTGTCCTCGTCATAGGTGATGACCGAAATCCGCAGCCGGACCGGCGTCGAGCGCGCGACGAGGAACCGATGCAGATCGAAGATGCTGTCCATGTATTCGGGCGTGACGTAATCCGTCTCGCGACTGAGGATGTCGCCGATCGTGTAGCTGGCCTTGGCATTCACGAATTGCGCCCGGTAGGCATCATAGAAGACATAGGCCCCCAGAAAGCACCAGATCAGCAGCGGCAGCATCAGCATCGATTCAACCGAGATGCTGCCGTCTTCCTTGCGCATGGCCGAGACCAGTCGGCGGGTCTTTCGGTCTGACCGGAGTGCCATGATGTCAGGGCTCCACAACATAGGCCGTCGTCGCGACCAACTCGTAAGGGTTCGCGCCGTTGTCGCTCAGCACGGCGCCGAGGGCCGCGAAGGGCGCGAACGGGTCCAGAAGCGAGCAGGCCCGCAGGATGATCAGCTGGTTGCTGTTGGACGAGGGCGCGAATTCACGCGCCGGCAGACCCGGGTCGCCCCGGTCGACGCAATCGGCGCCCGGCGGGATCAGCGACCAGTTCCGGGGATCGAGCTGTCGCATCTCGAGCCGGATCTGGTTCTCGCAATCGGGAATGATCACCGCCGCGTCGCAGATCCTCTGCTTGAGCGTCGTCTCGTTCAGCGGGGCGATGCTGCCCAGCCGCAGGTCGCGAACCGCGATATCCACGCCGCGATCCAGCATCACGTTGCGCGCCATCAGCATGCCCAGTTCGAAACAGGACAGGAACAGCATCAGGAAGAACGGCACGAAAAGCGCGAACTCGATCGTGCTGCTGCCGTCTTCGGTGCGGCGGAACCGGCGGGCCCGTCCCGTGAACAGGGAACGTCTGGTCATTGGATCAACTGCAGGTTTGAAAGGGATTGGGCGATGTTGTCGAAGGCCGACGCCACATCGAGATTCTCCACCCTGTAGAAATGGGATGGGGATGAGGCGCATTCCTCCAGGATCGGCACGGAATGATCGGGCACCATGAAGCCGATGGTGAAGATGACGACATCTTCGTTCTTGGCCTGCTCGCAGGTCCTCAGAAGATTGCGGTCCTTGTCGGCGGTCGTGCCAAAGACGAAGAGGTCGGTCGACCACTGGGAATAGGAGGTGTTGTTCTGCTGCTTGCCTCGGAAGAACCAGGCATGATCGTCGAAGGACATTTCGTCGAACAGCTCGTTCCAGGACAGTTGCGGGAAATCCGGCATGCCGTCCCCATCGAAATCGATCGTGTCGATATAGGTCATGGAATCCGGCTCGTAGAAGTCCTCGTTCAGGATGCCATCGCCGTCCCGGTCCCCGTTTTCCCGTTCTTCGAGGTAATAGGTATCGGTCGCGGCATCGTAGTAGATGTCCGACATCCCGCGTGGGAAGGTGGGGTTGAAGTCGTGGTAATAGGTGTTCATCCCGTCGGTCATCAGAACCATGACCTTCCTGGTGTCGGGGTCGTTCATGTCGAACGGGCGACCGGCCAGTGTCGCGCTGACATCGCCGCTTGCGATCAAGGCGTCGGACACGCTGCGGAATTCGGGCGACAAAAGGGCGGTGCCCCATTTCGCCCCGAAATCGATCGAGGTGTTCTCGTGCGGCTGAAGGCCCGAGATCGCGGTCGTCAGGGGGCCGGGCGCATCGGCCCAGGCGATGACATGGTTTTCCGGCCGCACGTCGCACAAGAAGCGATCCGCTTCGATAAGGGGAAACGCATAGGAATAGTGGTAGGGATCGACATGGGCCGTCTGTTCGAAGCTGCGGTCGGGGTCGAGACCGAAACCCGACCAGAACTGGTTCTCCATCTCGAGGCAGTAGCTGTAGTCATGTGCGAAATCGCGATCGAACTGCCCGGCCAGCGCGGGTCCCAGATTGATGTTCGACGAATAGGGGATCATCGACATCGACACGCGTCCGGGCGGTGACCCGGCGAAGATGGTGTCCACGAAGGCCGCGGCTGCCGGGCGCAGGGCCTCGATCCGGCCTTCTCGGCCCATCGACCCGGACGTGTCGAGAACAAGGCTGATCTCGACATTGGGCGCCCGTTCGGTCGCGACGGCGGCGGTCGGGGTGGACAGGTTGTCGACACCCAGGGCCTTCATGAAGATGGTGTTGACCTCGATCGAGGCCTGCGCCGTCACCGTGCAGGACCCGGTGCCGGAATTCACCACGACCGCGTCCACCTGTTCGTCAAAGCCGGCCTTGGCGACATAATCGTTCACGATGTCGGCAGGGTCGATGTTCTCGTCGAGGCAGATGTCGAGATCGGCCGCGGCGAGAACGGCCCGGTCAATCGTGGCCTGCAGGCGGGCGCGATAATTCTCGAACCGCATCATGTCGACGGCAATGCCGCCCACCATCAGCATCATCGCGAGGATGAACAGCGTGAAGACGACCATGGAGCCGTCTTCTCCGCGGATGCAATTCCGAAGCCGTTGTTCAAGGGTCCTTGCCGGGCTGCGCATCTGTCACCTGTCCCCATTCACATTGGCCTGCACGAGGCCGAAACCGACGGCAGCCATGCCGCATTGTTCCACGACGCAATTATTCAGATTTTTGGGGCGAGAATGGGGCGCAAGTCGGCGGGATTCTCCGTATTTCGGCCATTTCGCGGGAACAATGCCGACAGGTGGCGGGTCATTGAATGCCCTGTCGCGACGATGGGAATCCATGGTTTCCCGGGTCGCGGGCGCCCCGGCGCTTTCGGGGGGAAACATCATGGGGTCGAAACCGAATCAGGTCTAAGGTGGGTTGAGGGCGGCGCGGGCTTGCGCGGCCCGGACATGTGGAGCTGCGGAACGCGGCCCAAACCGGAAGGACCTAATCCATGAGCGATGAAGACGTTCGCGTGAGGGAGCCAAGCTTCAGGGACAGTGTCGATATCATGTTCAACCGCGCGGTGGCTCTGATGAACCTGCCACCGGGGCTGGAGGAAAAGATACGCGTCTGCAACGCCACCTATACGGTGCGCTTCGGTGTGCGGGTGCGGGGCGGGATCCAGACCTTCACCGGCTATCGCTCTGTTCATTCCGAACACATGGAGCCGGTCAAGGGCGGCATCCGGTTCGCCCTGACCGTCGACCAGAACGAGGTCGAGGCACTGGCGGCGCTGATGACCTACAAATGCGCCCTCGTCGAGGTGCCCTATGGCGGATCGAAAGGGGGGTTGTGCATTGACCCGCGCGACTGGGACGATCAGGAGATGGAGTTGATCACCCGGCGCTTTGCCTATGAACTGATCAAGCGCGACATGATCAACCCCGCCCAGAACGTCCCCGCCCCCGACATGGGCACGGGCGAGCGCGAGATGGCCTGGATCGCCGACCAGTACAAGCGGATGAACACGACCGACATCAACGGCAATGCCTGCGTGACCGGAAAGCCGCCCAATGCCGGCGGGATCGCCGGCCGGGTCGAGGCGACGGGCCGGGGCGTGCAATATGCCTTGCGCGAATTCTTCCGCCATCCCGAGGACGTGGCCGAAGCCGGGCTGTCGGGCAAGCTTGCGGGCAAGCGGGTGATCGTGCAGGGGCTTGGCAATGTGGGCTTTCACGCGGCCAAGTTCCTTCAGGACGAGGATGGCTGCCTGATCACCGGCATCATCGAACGGGACGGCGCCTTGTTCAGCCCCGACGGGCTCGACGTGGAGGGCGTGCATTCCTGGATCATCAAGCATGGCGGGATCACCGGCTATCCGGATGCCAGCCATCGGGCCGACGGGGCCGAATTGCTGGAACAGGATTGCGACATCCTGATCCCCGCCGCTCTGGAAGGCGTGATCCATCTGGGCAATGCCGAGAGGATCAAGGCCCCGCTGATCATCGAGGCGGCCAATGGCCCGATCACCGCCGGGGCCGACGAGGTGCTGTCATCCAAGGGCACGGTCATCATCCCGGACATGTATGCCAATGCCGGTGGTGTGACGGTGTCCTATTTCGAATGGGTCAAGAATCTCAGTCATATCCGGTTCGGCCGAATGCAGCGCCGCCAGGAAGAGTCGCGCCACCAGTTGATCGTGGACGAACTGGAACGGCTGTCTTCCGATACCGGTATCGGCTGGACGCTGTCGCCCGATTTCAAGGAGCGTTATCTGCGCGGAGCGGGGGAGCTGGAACTGGTGCGCTCCGGTCTCGATGACACGATGCGCACCGCCTATCAGGCGATGCGACGGGTCTGGCGCGAACGCGAGGATGTCAAGGACCTCAGGACGGCGGCCTATCTTGTCGCAATCGACCGGGTCGCGGCCAGTTATCGCGCAAAGGGCCTCTGACAGCCATCGGCGCGCCCCATTTCGGGGTGCGCCGCCCGCCACGCGAGGGGAGAATCGCCCCTCGTCAATCTGTCCATCCGGATAGCCCGGTCTCCGGTGACGGAACAGGGCGCAGGGGGCGGACCTTGCCCGAAACGGGACGCAAATGTGGCGGCCGCGCCCAAATCCCCCGGTTTCACGCCCGAAACGCCGGGGCTACGGTCGCTAAATGGCCCGCATTGGCGCCAAGTTCGTCTCTTTACCAACAAGATTGCCACTCAGGTTAACGAGATAACGCTGTTGGCGTCTTGGAGGTGGTCATGCTTTCTCTGCCCGGACAGGTGTTTCATGCGTTGAGTGGTTACACATCGCGTTTCGCGAAATCCCAGACCGGCTCTGCCTCTGTCGAGGCCGCGCTCTGGATGCCCATCTACATGGGCCTGATCCTCGTGATCGCGAACACGTCGCTTGTCTTCTACGGACAAAGCCAGGCGATGCGGGTCGTCCAGGACGGCAACCGCGCCTTGTCCGTCGGTCGGCTCATGACCGAAGACGAAGCCGAGGCATTCATCATCGAGCGTCTGGCCCATCTCACCGACGACCCGATCGTCGAAACAATCCTGAATGAAGGCATAGTGTACACCACTGCCCGGATCCCGGTCGAGGATCTGGCCCATATCGGAAGTCTGAACATGTTTTCAGAGTATCGGGTGTCGGTGGCGTCGCAGATGTTCGTGGAGTTCTGAAAAATGACTATTGCTTGCCACCTGGGAAACCTCGGCCGCGCCGCGCGCCGGTTCGCGAAGGACGCCGACGGATCGACCACCGTGATGTCGCTGTTTTCCTTCATCACTCTTGCGGGGGTGAGTGCGCTCGCCATCGATGTCACCCATGTCTACAACAAGCGGGTGGAGTTGCAGGTGGCTGCCGACATGGCCGCCCATGCCGCGCTCTACAACCGGGAACGGATGTCCGCCGAAGACGCCAAGGCCGAAGCGCTGGCACTGGTTCAGCATTCGCTGCCGCCCGAACATGCAGGCCACCTGCTCAGCGCCGACACGATCGGGTTCGGGCGCTGGGAGGATGGCGAATTCATCCATGACGCCGCCTCCAATTCCGCCGTCATGGTGCAGACCGCCCGCACCTCCGAACTGGGCAACCCCGTCTTCAGTTTTCTGGCGCAATGGATCGGCCAGGATTCCTGGGACGTGCGCACCAATTCGACCTATGTCACCTACCGGCCCATGTGTTTTCGCGAAGGCTTCGTCGCCGAGGATGTCGTCGATATCCAGTCGAACAATGCCTATTTCAACGGCTTCTGCCTGCATTCGAATACCTATGTTTCGCTGAATTCCAACAACACCTTCGAGCCGGGGACGGTGGTGTCGATGCCCGACACCGCGGACCTCGATCTGCCCAATTCCGGGTTCGAATCCAACGAGGGCCTTGAGGAGGCGCTGCGCAGCGGGGCCTACCGTTTGCGCATTCTGAACGACATCGACGAGATATTCGACGGTCTGCGGGAATTCGGCAAAGATTACACGCCCGACTACATCACCTCGTCCACGGTCCTGTCGATCTATGACCGGCGCCCGACCACCGACGATTTCGCCGAAGGGCACATCACGATCCATAGCTGCCCCGGCTCCAAGGCCACGATCGGGGCGGGCAGTTCGAACATCCTGAGCAACGTCGTGATCGTGTCCGATTGCGAGATCAAGTTTGCCAACGGAATCCAGCTGGAAGACGTCATCATCGCCACGACGAACACCTCGGCGACCTCGTTCAACTCGTCTTCGGGCCTTGTTGTCGGGCGCGACGACAATTGCGCCGACGGTGGCGGTGCCCAGCTTCTGACCTATGGCGGGATGAATTTCGCCTCTGACCTGCACATGTATGGCGGCCAGCTGATCGCGCTGAAGGATATCGAATTTGCCGCCAATGCCGACGGCATCGAGGGCGCGTCAATGGTCTCGGGCGGAATGATCGACGGGACCTCGAACATGAACATGGGGTTCTGCGGGGCCGGCATGGACGATAATTTCGAGGTCGACTACTACCGCATGGCGATCTGAGGCCGTCCGGCCCGGCCTTTCCCGCAAACGCGAAAGGACATCGCGCGGATCCCCGGTCCGCGCGATGTCCTTTGTGGGGCGCCCGGGGGTCTGCGGCCACGGCCACAGATTCGACCAATTCCCGCCCAACAAAAGCGCCGGACATGCGCAAAAGGTGTCGAAACACCCGTGCGAGTGTTCGTGGTTCATCTTCAACTGTTCGGTAAATCCGGAGACAGTCATGACCTCGAAGGCAACTCCCCGGCGCAACGGCCTGCGCCTTGACCGATGGCTGCGCGGCCAGGACGGATCGGTTTCGGTGGAAGCCGCGCTCTGGCTGCCGATCTTCATGGGCCTGATCCTGCTGATCACGAACACCTCGCTTGTCTTTTACGGGCAAAGCCAGGCGATGCGCGTCGTGCAGGATGCCAACCGCGCCTTTTCAACCGGGCGCCTCGCCACCGAGGCCGACGTCCGGCAATTCATCATCGACCGCCTTGCCCCGCTGACCGCCGAGCCGATCGTCGAGACGGTGGTGCATCAGGGCGTGATCTACACCACGGCCCAGCTGCCGGTGGAGGATCTGGCCCATATCGGCACGCTCAACATGTTCTCGGGCTACCACGTCAACGTGGCCTCGCAGTTCTTTGTGGAGTACATGCAATGAGCCGGCCCTTTGCCGGAATGCGAGAGGCCATGACCGGCAAGGCCGCGCGCTTTGTCCGTTCGGAAAACGGCGCCGGCACGGCGATGGGCCTCTTCACCCTCGTGACGTTCTGCGCCGTGGGCGGGATCGCGGCCGATGTCACGCGCGTCTACAACAAGCGGATCGAATTGCAGAACGCCGCCGACATGGCCGCCCATGCCGCGATCTTCAACCGCCAGTCGATGGAGCCGGATCTGGCCATCGCCAAGGCGATCGAGATCGTCCACCATTCGCTTCCGCCCGAACATGAAGGCCGGCTGATCACGCCCGAAGTCGTGATCTTCGGGACCATGGACAACGGCACCTTCGTGCCTGACCCCCAGTCACGCGATGCCGTGATGGTCCAGACCGCAAGGGCCGCCGAGCGCGGCAATCCGATCGCCGCTCATCTTACCGGATGGATCGGGATCGACGATTGGTCGGTCCGGTCGAATTCGGTTTTCGAGTTCTATGAACCCGGCTGCCTGAACGAAGGCTTCTTTGCCGACAATTATGTCGACATCAGCACCAACAACAGCTTTTACAACGGGTTCTGCGTGCATTCGAACACCTATGTCGACCTTCAGACCGACAACTTCTTCGAAGAAGGCACCGTCGTGTCGATGCCCGATCGCAACGACATCGCATTGCCGGCCGATGGATTTGCATCGAATGACGGTCTGAAAGAGGCGCTGCGCGATGCCTATTACGAACCCAAGCTGGTCGCGCAACTGCCCGAGATCATCGCGTCGATGGACGACATCGGGTCCGACCACATGCCCGATTACATCACCTCCGGCACGATCATCGAGTTGTCGGGCAACCAGATTTTCCCGCAGGATTTCGTGCCCGGCGCGATCCACCGGATCATGTGCTCGCCGGGGCAGAGCGTTCAGCTCAAGGACAAGGACGGCGACTGGCTCATCCACGATGTGGTGATCAACGTGCCGTGCAAGATCAAGTTCGGCGAGGCTCTGCGGCTCGAGAACGTGGTCATCGCCAGCACCTCGACCGATTCCCAGGCCTTTGTCGGGCCGGAGGCGGTTGTCGTCGGGCGCAACGACAATTGTGCCGAAGGCGGCGGTGCCCAGCTTCTGACCCTTGGCAGCATGAAATTCGCCAGCAACCTGCAAGCCTATGGCGGGCAGTTCGTTGCCGCCGGAAGCATACAGTTTTCCTCGCATCCCAACGGGTTGGAGGGCGTGTCCATGGTCGCGGGCGACTATATTCAGGGGTCGTCCGACATGAACATGGGCCTGTGCAATGGCGGGATGGAGGACAATTTCAGCCTGCCCTATTACCGGATGGCCGGCTGACCGGCCCGTCCCGGCGCCGCCGCGCGCCGGGATGTTTCAGACCCGTCATATCTTGTCGGTTCTCGCCCGTTGCCCCTGCATGATGCCCTGCTAAGGTTTGATCGAATGCAGGTTGGAGGGCCCGATGGGGTATTCCGGTTTCAGGGTATTGGTCGAAGGGTTGCGCGGTCAGATCGGCTGGAAACCCGTCTGGCGCGACCCCGATCCGCGCGGCGAATACGATGTCGTCATCGTGGGCGGCGGCGGGCATGGCCTGTCGACGGCCTATTACCTTGCCAAGGAACACGGCATCACCAATGTCGCCGTGCTTGAACGCGGCTATCTGGGCGGCGGCAATGTGGGGCGCAACACGACCATCGTGCGGGCCAATTACTTCCTGCCCGGCAATTCCGAATTCTACAGCCATTCGCTGAAATTGTGGGAAGGTCTGGAGGATGACCTCAACTACAACGTGATGCATTCGCAGCGCGGCCTGATCAACCTGTTCCACAATGACGGGCAGCGCGACGCCTTCGTGCGGCGCGGCAACGCGATGATCAACCAGGGCGATGACGCGGTCCTGCTGGGGCCGGACGACGTGCGCGAGATGCTGCCCTATATCGACGTCTCGAACCCCCGCTTCCCCGTCCATGGCGGGCTTTACCATCCGCGCGGCGGCACGGCGCGACACGATGCCGTCGCCTGGGGCTATGCCCGCGGGGCCGACAGGCGCGGTGTCGACCTGATCCAGAATTGCGAGGTGACGGGCATCGACATCGAGGGTGGTCGCGTGCGCGGCGTGCAGACGACGCGTGGCGCGATCCGGGCGCGCAAGGTGGCGCTGGCCGCGGCCGGCCGGTCAAGCCAGGTCGCCGCGATGGCGGGGCTGAGGCTGCCGATCGAAAGCCATGTCCTTCAGGCCTTCGTGACCGAGGGGCTGAAACCCGTGATCGACCATGTGGTCAGTTTCGGCATGGGGCATTTCTATATCAGCCAGTCCGACAAGGGCGGGCTCGTCTTCGGCGGCGATCTGGATTTCCACAGCTCCTACGCGCAGCGCGGAAATCTGCCGATGGCCGAGCACGTGATGGAGGCAGCGATGACGCTCATGCCGATGATCGGCAAGGCCCGCGTCTTGCGCAGTTGGGGCGGAATCATGGACATGTCGCCCGACGGATCACCCATCATCGACCTGAGCCCGGTCGAGGGGGTGTTCCTCAATTGCGGCTGGTGTTACGGCGGCTTCAAGGCGGTTCCGGGATCGGGCTTTTCCTATGCCCACCTGATCGCGACGGGGCGCCACCATGAACCCGCGGCCGGGTTCCGGCTGGACAGGTTCCGCACCGGGCGCGGCCTCATGGACGAAGAGGGCACCGGCGCCCAGCACAACTTGCACTGAGAGCGGCCGCCCGCAGAATGTGCGGCCATCCCCGAAATTGCCGGCCCCGACGCGGGCCGGCGCGCATGAAGAAAGAGACAGGTAACATGAAACGTCGTCTTATCGGTATGGTTCTGGCCCTGACACTCCCGACAATCGCGTCGGCCCAATCGGCGGAACTTCAGGCCCTTGTCCGCGAGGCACAGGCCCAGGTCGGCACCGAAATCTCGCCCGGCGCCAGTATCGCGGGCGTGTCGCTGGATCAGCGGCAGTTCAACTACCGGTTCCGGTTCGACCCGGCCCGCGGCGCGCGGGTCGATGGTGGCTTTCCGGCCCAGTTCGCCGAAGTGCTGGGCGCGGGCCTGTGCCAGCAGCCGCCGGTGAACGCCTTCATCCAGGGTGGCGGCGTGGCCAATGTCATCATCGAGGATGCCGGGGGCAGCATGCTGCATACCCGCACGGTCGACAATTGCTGACAGGGGCCATCCGCCATGCGCCTGCCTTGCCCCAATTGCGGTGACCGCGACCGCCGCGAATTCACCTATCACGGCGCGGCCCTTGACCGGCCCGAAGGAGGCGAGTGGTCGGAGGCATGGCACGACTATCTGCACCTGCGCGACAATCCGGCAGGCCCCACGCAGGATCTGTGGTGCCATGATCCCTGCGGCACCATCGCCGTGATCACCCGCGACACGGTGACCCATGCGGTCATCGGCGCGGCCCTGCCGGGGGCCCCCGCGTGAGGATCGACGGACATGGCCGGATCGGCACCGCGCCGCTTGGGTTCACCTTCGACGGCAAAAGCTTCGAGGGGCGGGAGGGCGATACGCTGGCCTCTGCGCTGCTGGCCAATGGTGTTTCGCTGGTGGGCCGGTCGTTCAAGTATCACCGCCCGCGCGGCATCCTGACCGCAGGGTCCGAAGAGCCGAACGCGCTGGTCACCGTGGGGCAGGGGGCGGGTGCGGTCCCCAATACCCGCGCCACCGTGCAGGAGCTTCATGACGGGCTTGTCGCCCGCAGCCAGAACCGGTTTCCGACGCTGAAACACGACCTTATGGCCGTGAACGACCTGATGGCCCCGTTCCTTGGCGCTGGCTTCTACTACAAGACGTTCATGTGGCCGCGCGGGTTATGGGAGAAACTCTACGAGCCGGTGATCCGCCATGCGGCCGGGCTGGGGGCGCTGACCGCTGTCCATGATGGGGAGGTCAATGAAAAGGCCTTTGCCCATTGCGATGTGCTGATCATCGGGGCGGGGCCCGCGGGGCTGATGGCCGCGCTTGCTGCGGGCCGGGCCGGGGCCGATGTGATCCTCGCCGATGAGACCGACCGGATGGGCGGGCGGCTTCTGGCAGAAGTCGAAGATATCGACGGGATCGAGGCGCATGACTGGGCCGAGGAGGTTCTGGCCGAACTTTCCGCGATGGACAATGTCCGCCTGATGCCGCGCACGACCGTCACGGGCGCCTATGATCAGGGCACCTTCGCAGCACTTGAACGTGTCGCGCGGCACCTGCCGCCGGGAGGTGCGGCCCCGCGCGAATGTTTCTGGCGGATCGCGGCACGCGCCTCGATCCTTGCGGCGGGCGCGATCGAAAGGCCCATCGCCTTTCCCGACAATGACCGGCCCGGCGTGATGATGGCGGGTGCTGTGCGCGCCTATCTCAACCGCTGGGGCGTGGCGCCGGGGCGGCGGGTGACGGTCTTTGCCAACAATGACGACGCGCACCGCACCGCGCGCGATCTGGCCGCGGCCGGGATCACCGTGGCGGGTATCATCGACGTGCGCGAGGATGCGGCCCCGGGCGGCGATTTCCCGGTCTTTGCGGGTGCCGAGGTGGTGGGCACGTCGGGTCGCCACGGGCTCGACCACATCACCATCCGATACAAGGGCGGCACGCGCAACATCCGCACCGATTGCCTTGCCATGTCGGGCGGCTGGAACCCGACCGTCCACCTTACCTGCCACATGAATGGCCGCCCCGTCTGGAACGACGAGATAGCGTCCTTCGTGCCCGCCCCCGGCGCGATCCCGGGGATGGAGGTCGCGGGCGCCGCGTCAGGCCATTTCTCGACCGATGCCTGCTTGAGGGACGGTCTGCGGGCGGCCAAGGCGGCGCTGTCGGCGCTTGGGCGCAAACCCGTCGATATTCGGGTCCCCGAGGCCGAGGGGCGCGACTATGCGATCCGGCCCTTCTGGATGGTCGAGGGCAGGGGCCGGAAATGGCTGGATTTCCAGAACGATGTCCATGTGAAGGACATCCGCCTCGCCGTGCAGGAAAACTTCCGCTCGGTCGAGCATATGAAGCGCTACACCACGCAAGGCATGGCGACGGATCAGGGCAAGAGCTCCAACGTGGCGGCCCTTGCCGTGCTTGCCGATGCGACGGGCCGCGCCATCCCCGAGACGGGGACAACGACCTTCCGTCCGCCATTCTCGCCCGTGGCGATCGCGGCGATGGGCGCCGGGGGCGAGGGGATGGGCTTTGCGCCCCGCAGGCTGACCCCGTCGGACGGCGTGCTGCGCGCCATGGGCGCCCCGATGATCGAGGTGGGGCTGTGGTATCGCCCCTCTTATGTGCCGCGCGCGGGCGAGACGGGCTGGCGCGCCGCCTGCGACCGCGAGGTGCGCCAGGTGCGCGAGGTGGTGGGCGTCGTCGATGTCTCCACCCTCGGAAAGATCGACATCGAGGGGCCGGACGCGGGCGCCTTTCTCGATTTCGTCTATGCCAACATGATCTCGACGCTCAAGGTCGGGCGGGTGCGCTATGGCCTGATGCTGCGCGAGGATGGCCATGTGATGGACGATGGCACCGTCGCGCGGTTGGGCGAACATCACTACGTGATGACGACGACGACCGCCGCGGCGGGGCAGGTGATGCGCCACCTCGAGCTGGCCCATCAGGTCTGGCGGCCCGAGCTTGATGTGCGGATCGCCTCGGTCACCGATGCCTGGGCGCAGTTTTCCGTGGCGGGCCCGCGCGCGCGGGACTTGCTCGACACGCTTCTCGATACGCCGACCGATGATGCGGCGATGCCCTATATGGGCTGCGATGCGGTGCGGATCGGCGGGGTGGCGGGGCGGCTTTTCCGGATCTCGTTTTCCGGGGAAATGGCCTATGAAATCGCCGTGCCCGCCGATTACGGCGAAAGCCTGTTCCGGCTTCTGGCCGCGCAGGCCGAAGTGATGGGCGGCTGCACCTACGGGATGGAAGCGCTCAACGTGATGCGCCTTGAAAAGGGGTTCGTCACCCATGCCGAGATCGACGGGCGGGTCACGGCCTTTGATCTGGGGATGGACCGGATGCTCAGCCGCAAGAAGGTCTGCATCGGTCAGGCCGCCGCGGCGCGGCCGGGGCTGCGCGATCCGGGGCGCGAACGGCTGGTCGGTCTGAAGCCGGTCCGGTCCGGGGATACGCTGTCGGCAGGGGCCTTTCTCTTCGATCCGGGTGCCGATCCGGTGCGCGTCAATGCGCAGGGCCACGTCACCTCTGTCGGTCCGTCGCCCATGCTGGGCCACTGGATCGGGCTGGCCTTCCTGAAACGCGGGCCGGAACGGCATGGCGAGACGGTCCGCTTTGTCGATCATCTGCGGGGCACGGATTTCCTGTGCGAGATCTGCGACCCGGTCTTTTTCGATCCCGAAGGGGGGCGGCTGCGTGGTTAGGCTCATCGCGAAATCCGCCCTCGCGGGCCACCTGCCAAGGCAGATCGGCGGCATCGCCATCACCGAGGTGCATCCCGGCCCCGTCACCTCGGTCGCGCCCTTTGCCGGGCGCGGGGCCGAGGTGTCCGCCGCTCTGTCCCCCCTCGGCCTCCGCTGGCCGGAACCGGGCGAGGCGCTGGCCTCGGATGCTGCACGGATCCTCTGGGTGGGGCGGTCGATGGCGCTTGTCATGGGGGCCGCTGTGCCGGACGGGCTTGCGGCCCATGCGGCGCTGACCGATCAGACGGGCGCTTCGGCCATCGTCGACCTGTCCGGCGAGGGGCTCGATGAGGTGCTGGCAAGGCTGGTTCCGGTCGACCTGCGCCTGTCCGCCTGCCCGGTCGGTGCGACACGGCGCACGCTGATCGGCCACATGCAGGGATCCGTCACCCGAACGGGCCCGGACCGGATCGAGATCGCGGTGATGCGGTCGATGGGCGAGACGATGGTCCACGACCTCGAGCGAGCCATCGGCACATGGTCGGCCCGTCCCTGAGGGCGCCCCCGAGGGTGGGGTGCTATTCCTGCCCGGTGGCCGGCTCTTCCTCTTCGGCGGTGGTCGTGGTGCCGTCGGTCAGCGCGCCATCGGCCCATTCGCCGGTCGCGGTTTCGCCCGTGGCATAGCGCATCGTCCCTTCGCCCTGCCTGCGGCCATTGCGGAACTGGCCTTCGTAGATGTCGCCGTTGGAATAGGTCGCGAGGCCCTTTCCGCTGATCTCGCCATTTTCCCACTGGCCTTCATAGGTAAATCCGTCAGGCATGACGATGCTGCCCGACCCATGGCGCTGCCCGTCTCGGAAGTCGCCTTCATAGACCGTGCCGTCGGCATAGGTCGCCACGCCAAAGCCGTGTCTCTGGCCGTTTTCCCACGCGCCGTCGTAGACATAGCCATCGGCATAGGTCATCTTGCCCTGCCCGTGGTTGCGGGCATCGAGGAATTCGCCCTCGTAGACAAGGCCGTTGGCATAGGTGGCGATGCCGGTGCCTTCGATGACACCCGCGCTCCATTCGCCTTCGTAGGTCGAGCCGTCGGGATAGGTGATCTTGCCCTGCCCATCGGCGAGGTCGCCGCGAAACTGGCCCACATAGACGGACCCGTCGGGATAGGTCACCTGACCCTCGCCCTCGATCTGGCCGGCGATCCACGCGCCCTCGTAGCGATAGCCGTCGGTTCCGACGAAGGTGCCTTGCCCGTGGCGGCGGTCATCCGCGAATTCGCCTTCGTAGATGTCGCCATTGGCATAGGTGACGCGGCCCTCGCCCTGTCGCCGCCCGGCGACAAGCTCGCCCTCGTAGACATCGCCGTTGGGCTGGGTCAGCGTGCCGGTGCCCTCGATCTGATCGTCCTGCCACTGGCCCACATAGACCAGACCGCTCTGCATGGTCAGTGTGCCGGTGCCCTCGCGCTCGCCATTGACCAGCGTGCCTTCATAGACCGAGCCATCGGCAAAGGTGATCCGGCCCTCGCCTTCCTTGACGCCGTTGACCCATGGGCCGGTATATTCATAGCCATCGGGGCTGGTCATGGTGCCCATGCCGTGATGCATGGCGTTGCGGAAATCGCCCTCGTAGCGGACGCCGTTGGCATAAACCGCGACGCCTTCGCCGGTGATCTTGCCATCGGACCACTCGCCCTCGTAGGTGCCGCCATCGGCGAATGTGATCCGGCCGAAGCCTTCGGGTTTGCCCAGTGCGAAATTGCCCTCGTAGACCGACCCGTCGGGATAGCGCGCGGTGCCCTGTCCGCGGATCTCGCCTTCGAACCATTCGCCGGAATATTCGTACCCGTTGGGCAGGCGGTAGGTGCCCTGACCGTGCTGCCGCCCGTTGAGAAAGCTGCCCTCGTAGACGCCGCCATCCTCGTATTGCTTGGTGGCGGTGGTCTGCGCGATGACCTGCCCTGCGCCAAGGCCAAGACCAAGTGCGGCAACTAGGGCAAGCCGGCTGAACCGGGTCACGCAACGTCCATTTCGGGTTCGACCTGTGAGCATGTGACCTGTCGCCTCTGTCGCCACTTTCGGATTTTCACGAAACCTAGCGGTGCGGGGCTGTGCTGACAATGGGCAGGGACGGGTAACGCGCGGGCGGGCGCGGTCACTCCCGGCTTTCCCTCGCCGCATGTTCTGCTAGATCCGGGTCTTGGCGCGTGCAGGGCGCCGGCTAGTCGGGATCCCGAGATGACCAACCGTTTCCGTATCACGCTCGCGCAGCTCGATCCCACGCTCGGTGACCTGTCGGGCAATGCCCAAAAGGCCCGCCTTGCCTGGGTGGAGGGGAAGGAAGCGGGTGCCGATCTCGTGGCGCTGCCGGAATTGTTCATCACCGGTTATCAACCGCAGGACCTGATCATGCGGCCGGCCTTTCACGGCCAGGCCATCGAGGAGGTCGAGGCGCTTGCCGCCGCCTGCGCCAACGGGCCGATGCTGGCCATCGGCGCGCCCCGGGTCGAGGGCGGCAAGCTCTACAACGCCTACCACATCTGCCGGGGTGGCCGGGTCATCGCCCGGACGCTCAAGCATTTCCTGCCCAATTACAATGTCTTCGACGAAAAACGCCTGTTCGAACCCGGCCCCCTGCAAGGCCCGTTCGATGCCGGCCCCCTGCGTATCGGCACGCCCATCTGCGAGGATGCCTGGTATGAGGATGTCTGCGAGGCGATGACCGAATCCGGGGCCGAACTTCTGCTCGTGCCCAACGGATCGCCCTACCGGCGCGGCAAGTTCGATGTGCGCATGGCCAACATGGTGCCGCGCGTGATCGAGACGGGGCTGCCGCTTGTCTATCTCAACCTCGTGGGAGGGCAGGACGACCAGGCCTTCGACGGGGGCAGCTTTGTTCTCAACCCCGGCGGGGAACTCGCCATTCAGATGCCGCGCTTCGAAGAGGCGGTCGTCCATGTGGATTTCGTGCGGACCGAGGCGGGCTGGCGCGCCGAGCCGGGTGAAAAGGTCACCCATCCCCCGGATGTGGAGCTGGATTATCGCGCGATGGTGATGACGCTGTCGGACTACATGCGCAAGACGGGCTTCGCCAAGGTGCTGCTGGGCCTGTCGGGCGGCGTCGATTCTGCGCTCGTGGCCGCGATCGCCGCCGACGCGCTGGGCCCCGAAAACGTGCGCGGGGTGATGATGCCGTCGGAATATACCAGCCAGGCCTCGCTGGATGACGCGGCGGGCGTGGCCCGTGCGCTGGGCTGCCATCTGGACGAGGTCTCGATCGCCGGGCCGCGCCGTGCGGTGACCGAGGCGCTGGCCCCGCTGTTCGACGGCCTGAAACCGGATCTGACCGAGGAAAACATCCAGTCGCGCCTGCGCGGGCTTTTGCTGATGGCGCAGTCGAACAAGTTCGGAGAGATGCTTCTGACCACGGGCAACAAGTCCGAGGTCGCGGTGGGCTATGCCACGATCTATGGCGACATGGCCGGCGGCTACAACCCGATCAAGGATCTCTACAAGACCCGCGTCTTCGATGCCTGCCGCTGGCGCAACGCCAACCATCGCCCCTGGATGAAGGCGCCGGCCGGCGAGGTGATCCCCCAATCCATCATCGACAAGCCGCCCTCGGCCGAGCTGCGCCCCGACCAGAAGGACAGCGACAGCCTGCCGCCCTATGACGTGCTGGACGGGATTCTCGAAATGCTGGTCGAGGGCGAGGCATCGGTCGCCGATTGCGTCGCGGCCGGATTTGACGCCGAAACGGTGCGCCGGGTGGAGCATCTTATTTTCATAAGCGAATACAAACGGTTCCAATCCGCGCCCGGCACCCGGCTGACCACGGGCGCCTTCTGGCTCGACCGGCGTTACCCGATCGTCAACCGTTGGCGCGACAGGTCCGGGCCAAGGTGATCTTCTGCGCGTCTGCGCACCATCCCTGATCGGAATTTCCCAATTCGTGCGGATAGCGGAAGGGTTATCTGACGGCGTGTCACTCAACGAACAGGAGATCCCATGAGCACGCCGAAAATCGCAGTCATCTTCTATTCCACCTACGGCACCAACCATCAGGTGGCCGAAGCCGCCGCCGAAGCCGCGAAGGAGGCCGGCGCCGAGGTCCGCCTGCTGCGCGTCCCCGAAACCGCGCCCGCCGAGGTCGTGGCCGGTCAGGATGCGTGGAAGGCACAGGTCGAAAAGGCCTCTTCCATCCCCGAAGTCACGCTTGACGACATGGAATGGGCCGACGGCTATTTCATCTCGGTTCCGACCCGCTTTGGCGGCGCGGCCAGCCAGTATCGCGCCTTTGTCGACACGCTGGGCCCGCTTTGGGCCAAGGGTGCGCTGGCGGGCAAGACCGTCACCGCCACCACCTCCGCCCAGAACCCCAATGGCGGGGTCGAGGCCACGCTGATGAACATCTACAACTCCGCCATGCATTGGGGGGCGATCCTTGTCGCGCCCGGCTTTGCCGACGCGGTGAAGTTCGAGGATGGCGGCAACCCCTATGGCTATTCGACCACGGCCGGCGTCTTTGACGAGACGGGCCGCATGTCGGTGGCGTTCCAGGCGCGGCGCCTTGTCGACATCACGGGCCGGCTCGCGAACTGAACCCGAACGGTCGAAAAACCCGGGCCGCGATGGTTTGCGGCCCGGGCAAAGCTTGCTAGGCTGACCCTGCCGATAGCAGCGAGGGCCAGCATGGCGGGAAACAAGACGGTCGAGACGACGCAGGGCGTCGCGGAGTTTCTGGCCGTGGTCCAGCCGGAGAAAAAGCGTCTCGATGCGATGGAACTGGACCGCGTCTTCCGCGAGGCAACGGGGTTCGAGCCCCGGATGTGGGGGCCCTCGATCGTGGGCTATGGCCGGTATCACTACAAGTATCAGACCGGCCGCGAGGGCGAATTCCTCGCGACGGGCTTCAGCCCCCGCAAGGCCAACCTGTCGATCTACATCATGCCGGGCTATGCCGATTTCCAGCCGATCCTTGACCGGCTGGGCAAGTACAAGAAGGGCAAATCCTGCCTTTACATCAACAAGCTGGCCGATATCGACACCGATGTCCTGGCCGAGTTGATCCGCGCGGGGCTGGATGATCTGGGCAAGCTCTGGCCGGTCAGACCTTCGTGACGACACCCCATATGCCTCACGTCGAACGGGCCGCGCCAAGCCCGGGGCGCTGGATCGCCATGGCCTCGCTGTTGCTGGCGGGGTTCATGAACCTGGTCGACATCACCATCGTGAATGTCGCGATCCCCAGCCTGCAATCGGCCTTTGCCGCCACCGACAGCCAGATCGAATGGGTCGTCGCGGCCTATATCATGGCCTTTGCGCTGTGCCTCATTCCGGCGGGGCGGCTGGGCGACGTGGTCGGACGCCGGCGCATGTTCGTGGCCGGTGTCGCGGTCTTTGGCCTCGGTTCGCTTCTGTGCGGGATGGCGCCGTCGATCGGCACGCTCGTTGCCGCACGCGTCCTTCAGGGGATCGGCGGGGCGATGATCGGGCCGCAGACGCTGGCCCTTGTTCCGGTCCTGTTTCCGCCGCGTGAACGGGGGCTGGCCTTTGCCCTGTTCGGGTTGTCGGCGGGCATGGCGTCCGTCACCGGGCCCGTGCTGGGGGGATGGCTCATTTCGCTCGACCTGTGGGGGCTGGGCTGGCGGCCGATCTTCCTCGTCAACGTGCCCGTGGGTCTTCTGACCATCTTCGCGGCGATGCGCTTCGTGCCGCCGGTCGCGGGGGACAGGTCGCTCAGGCTTGATTTCGTGGGCATCGCGCTGGCGGGGCTCGCGCTTCTGCTGATCCTCTTTCCGCTGATCGAGGGGCGTCAGTTCGGCTGGCCGTGGTGGTGCTTTGCGCTGATCGCGGGGGCTGTGCCGGTCGTCCTCGTCTTTGCGCTCTGGCAACGGCATCGGGCGCGGATCGGCGCGGCACAGCTTTTGCCGGTCGCGCTGTTCCGCTACCGCAGCTACGTGATCGGGCTGATGATCACGATGCTACTGTTCGGGGGCATCCCGGGTTTTTTCCTCGTGCTGGCCTTCATGCTTCAGGTGGGCAACGGGCTGACGCCGCTGGAATCGGGGCTGACGACCCTGCCGTTTTCGCTGGGCGTGCTGCTGTCGTCGATCCTGTCGGGGGCGCTGGGCCTGCGCTGGCCGCGCAAGCGGATCATGGCCGGAAGCCTGATGCTGGCGGGCGGCATGCTTCTGTTGCGGACGGTTCTGCCGATGGGGGGCGAGGTTCTGGTGCGCGCCGCGCTGTTCCTGCCGCTGATCATCGCGGGGCTGGGCCTCGGCACCGCCATATCGCCGCTGTTCCAGACGATCCTGTCCAATGTGGAAGACGGCGATGCCGGCGCGGCGTCGGGCGCGCTTCAGGCGTTTCAGCAGGTGGGCGGCGCCCTCGGTCTCGCCGTGATGGGAGAGGTCTTCTTCTCGCATCTGGGGCGCAACCTGCCGGGCGCGGCCGACCCGGTCGCGGTCTATTCCACCGCGCTGCAACTGGCGATCCTCGTGGGGATCGCCGGGTTTGCCTGCGTCGCGTTCCTGGTCTGGCGCCTGCCGCGGCCGGCACGGGTGCCGCGCTAGATCGGCCGGGCCGGGCAATGGGCGATCAGGCGCACCGCGTCTTCGGGGCGGCACAGAAGGGTGCCTTCCGTCATCACCGCCGCACTTGCCGCGGCCACCGCATGGCTGAGGGCCTCGGCCAGTGGCCGCCCCTGCGCCAGCGACAGGGTGAAGCTGCCCACAAAGGTGTCGCCGGCGCCGACCTTGGACCGGACCGGCACTTCGGCGGCATGGGAATGCAGCCGTTCGTCCCTGGTGGCCAGAACGGACCCTTCGGGCCCGCGCGCCACGATGACGATATCGGCGGCGCCGCGCTCGATCAGTTCGGAGGCAAGGTCCGCCGTTTCCATCAGGTCCGTCAGCGGATGGCCCACGATCTCGGATCCTTCGAAATGGTTCATCCTCAGAACATGGGGGCGGGGCACCTCGCCGCTGGCGAACAGGTGCAGGGCCGGGCCGGACGTGTCGGCCACCACCTGCGCGCCCTTTTCGGCCAGCCGTTCGCACAGATCGGGCATGACCTGTGGCGGCATCCCCGGCGGCAGGCTGCCTGACAGAACGACAAGGCTGTCGGGCATTGCGGCCTCGACGATGGCGGCCTCGGCGGCGGTGCTGTCGAGCGGGAACCATTTCGGCCCCGGCAACATGAAGCGATACTGATCGCCCGTCGTCCTTGAGGTCACCACAAGGGATTGTCGCGTCTCGGCCGGGGCTTCGTGGCGCAGCACGGTCAGCCCGGCCTCGACAAGCAGGGCCTCGATCCGGTCGCCCGTCGGCCCGCCAAGCGCCACGAAGGTCCGCGACTGGCCGCCCAGCAGCTTGATCGCGCGGCTGACATTGCTGCCGCCGCCGCCCGGATCGGTCTGCGGCATCTCGCAGCGCAGTTTCTGGTTCGGCTCGACCGACGGCACATCGGTGGCCAGATCGAGCGAAGGGTTGAGGGTGACCGTCAGGATATCGCGCATCGGACCTCGTGTTTCTGTCTTCGTATCGGGGAAGGAGTGCACCCGGCCGGGACGGGGCGCAATCGCTGGCCCCCTATTCCCACCATTGGTCGATCCGGGCAATATCCACGTCGGACCAGCCGAAATGATGTGCCAGTTCATGCACCGTCACATGGGCCACCAGTTCGCGCAGCGTCACATTGCCCCGATCCGCCCATTCGTCGATGATCGGCCGCCGGAACAGCCAGACCGTGTCGGGCCCGGTCGGCTGATCCATCACCGATTTCTCGGTCATCGGGATGCCGTCATAAAGACCCGTCAACTCGAAGGCATCCATGTCGAGATCGGCCAGCATGTCGACGGGGGCGAAATCCTCCACGATGATGGCGATGGCCGCCGCCGGGCCGCGAAACGGCTCGGGCAGGGCGTCGATCGCCTCGCGGGCCATTGATTCGATGTCGTCGCGACTGGGTGCATTGATATCCATCCCGCTCATATGGACAAAACTGGTCCGCTGTGAAAGAGGGGCTTTCGTCAAGGAGGCCTGTCATGACAACGACCCGTTTTGCTCCGTCGCCCACCGGTTGGCTTCACATCGGAAACCTGCGCGCCGCATTGTTCAACTATGCGATCGCGCGCGCCGCGGGCGGGACGTTCATCCTGCGGATTGACGATACCGATGCCGAACGGTCGCGCCAGGAATATGTCGACGGGATCAAGGCCGATCTCGACTGGCTGGGGCTGGAATGGGACCGGGTCGAACATCAGTCGGACCGGCTGGACCGCTATGCCGCGGCCAAGGCGCGGCTGATCGAGGCGGGCCGCCTTTATGAATGTTTCGAGACCCCAACCGAGCTGGACCTCAAGCGCAAGAAACAGCTCAACATGGGCCGCCCGCCGGTCTATGACCGGTCGTCGCTTGCGCTGCCCGAGGCCGAAAAGGACCGTCTGCGCGCCGAACGCGGCTCGCACTGGCGGTTCAAGCTCGATCACGAGCGGATCGAATGGACCGACGGCATCCTAGGCGACATCTCGATCGACGCGGCGAGCGTGTCGGACCCGGTCCTTATCAAGGAGACGGGGCAGATCCTCTACACGCTTGCCTCTGTCGTTGACGATACCGAGATGGGGATCACCGATGTGGTGCGCGGGTCGGATCACGTGACCAATACCGCGACCCAGATCCAGATCATCACGGCCTTGGGGGGCACGGTGCCCCGATTTGCGCATCACTCGCTTCTGACCGGGCCGCAGGGCGAGGCGCTGTCGAAACGGCTGGGCACCCTGTCCTTGCGGGATCTGCGCGGCAAGGGGGTGGAGCCCATGGCGATCCTGAGCCTGATGGCGCGGCTGGGCTCTTCCGACCCGGTGGAACTGCGCGAGACAGTGGCAGAGATCGTGGCGGGGTTCGACTTGTCGAAATTCGGCTCGGCCCCGACCAAGTTCGACGCGGACGACCTCTTTCCGCTGACCGCGCGCATCCTCGGGACCCGCCCCTACGACGCGGTGGCCGACCGGATCCGCGAGATCGGCGTCCCCGACGACATAGCTCCCGCCTTCTGGGGCGTGGTGCGCGAGAACATCACCACCTTGCAGGACCTGCCCGGCTGGTGGGCCGTCTTCACCGGCGAAACCCGCGGCCATGCCGAGGACGAGGACCGCGCCTTTGTCGCAGAGGCGCTCGCCCTTCTGGGGGAGCCGCCCTACACGGCCGAGACCTGGAGTGAGTGGACCAATGCCGTCAAGCAGGCCACGGGGCGCAAGGGCAGGGGACTGTTCATGCCGCTGCGCCGTGCGGTGACCGGGCTGGAGCGCGGGCCCGAAATGGCCGACGTCATGCCCCTGATGCAGGTCAAGCCCGCCTTGCGCGACTGACCATCCCGGCCCCGCCGAACCGGGCCAGAGCCTCATCGACGAAGATCGTCTCTTCGGCCGAAAGCCGCTGCGCACGCGGATAGACCGGGTCGTTGCGGTCGTTCAGGATCGGCGTGTCCCAGCCATGGGTCGTGTCGAAAAAGGCCAGAGCCTCGGCCTCTCCGAAGATGCGCAGATAGCCCTGCACCACCACGTCGAGATAGCTTTGCAGTATCGGGTGATCGTCGCGACCGCTGAGGTGCCTGTCCTCGACCTCGTAGACGGCGACGGGGCCGGGCTGGCCGGGATGGCGCACCGTGTGCGTCACGTCGCGGCGGGCATAGGCGGCCTCCCGCGCGTCGAGCGCGGCCCAGTCGGCGCCGGGCACGCGCGCCACGATGCCCGCGATTTCCGTCCTGTCGCAGGGCTCGACCGAAAGAAACGCCGCGTCGCGCAGTGTGGTGCGCCGCCAGACCCGGCGCCAGCCCGCAAGACGCGCGGGATGCGGGTCGGCGTAATCGTGAGTCGCAAGGTTCACGAGGCTGCCATAGCCGAAGAACAGCGGATCGCTCATTCCCGCGCCCTCAGCACCCTTGCGGGGCGCGCGGCCAGCGGGCGCAGCGCGAAGGCCAGCCCTGCCAGAAGGCTCGCAAGCGCGCCGCCCGCCACGATGGCCAGGGCCGACCCCCAGACGATGGTATAGCCGGTCTCCATGACAAAGGTGCTGACCGCCCAGCCGCCGAGGATGCCCGCAAACAGCGCCACCGCGCCGGCCGCCGCGCCAAGGAAGGCGGAGCGCAGCGCAAAGCTCGACAGAATGCGCCCGCGCGTGGCGCCGATCGTCTTGAGAACCGCCGCTTCGAAGGTGCGGGCGCGTTCTCCGGCCGCAGCCGCGCCGATCAGCACGAGAAACCCGGTCACAAGGGTTGCCGCCGCGCCATAGCGCACGGCCGCCGCGATCCCCTCGACCACCTCGGTCACCCGGTCGATCGCATCGCGAATGCGGATCGCGGTGATGTTGGGATAGGCATTGGCCAGGTCGCGCAGGATCTGGGCCTCGGCCGCTTCTTCCGCATAGACGGTGGAAATCCAGCTATGCGGCGCGCCCGCCAGGGCGCCCGGGTTCATCGACATCACGAAACCGATGCCGGCGGATTCGAAGTTCACCTCCCGAAAGCTCGAGATCGTGGCGGTAATGTCGCGGCCAAGGATGTTCACCGTCAATTCATCCCCAAGCGCGAGGCCGATCTCCGCGGCCTCTTCCTGCGAGAAACTCACCAGCGGCGGGCCGGCATAGTCGGCGGGCCACCATTCGCCGGCGGTCAGGGCCGTATCCTCGGGCAACTCGGCGGAATAGGTGATGCCGCGATCGCTCTGGAGGACCCAGTGATCCGAAACCTCGAGCGCAGGCGTGCCGTTGATCTGCGTGATGATACCGCGCAGCATCGGCGCCGTATCGACCTTGGAGACGGCCGGGTCGGTGTTCAGCCGATCGAGATAGCCGTCGATCTGGTCGGGCTGGATGTCGACGAAGAAATAGGACGGCGCGATATCGGGCAGGTCCTGCGCGATGGCGCGGCGCAGGTTGCCGTCGATCTGGCCCACCGCCGACAGGACCGCAAGGCCAAGGCCCAGCGACAGAACGACCGATGTCGTCTCGCCGCCGCGCGCACCCACCGCGCCAAGGGCCAGCCGGATCGCCGGTCGCCCGCGCGCAAGGAATTTGCCCCGCCGCGCGAGCAGCCTCGTGGCAAGGGCTGCCAGAACGAGGATCGCCAGTGCGCCTGCGATGCCGCCCGCCGTCCAGAGGGTGAGGAAGGCATTGCCCGAAAACAGGACCGCGGCAGCCAGGAGGGCGGCCAACAGCAGCGCCATCCAGATCAGCCAGGGCCAGCGCGGCAGGATCTTGCCCCCCGCGAAAGCGTCGCGAAAGAGGGTGGCGGCCCTGATCTCTTCGGTCCGGGCCAGCGGCCAGAGCGTGAAGATCAGCGCGGCCAGAACGCCGTAGATCGCAGCCTCGACCAGCGGTCCGGGATAGATGCCGAAATTCGCCGGAAGAGGAAGCGCCTCCGATATCAGCGGCGAAAGCAAGAGCGGCAGGCCCGCCCCGATCACCAGCCCGATCGCGATGCCCGCAAGGGTCAGCACGCCGATTTGCAGGAAATAGGTCAGAAAGATCGTCTGCCGGGTCGCGCCCAGCGATTTCAGCGTGGCGATCACCCCGGTCTTGCCCTGAAGATAGGCCCGCACGGCGGCCGACACGCCGACACCGCCCACCGCAAGCCCCGACAGCCCGATCAGGATCAGGAAGGCGCCCAGTTGATCGACGACTTCCTGCATGCCGTCTGCGCCGCGCCGCGCATCCGTCCAGCGCAGGCCGGTGTCGCGAAACCGATCCTCGGTGCGGGTCTGAAGAGCCTCGAAATCGGCATTCTCGGGCAGATCCAGCCTGTATTGCGTGGAAAAGAGCGTGCCTTCGGCCAGAAGCCCCGATTGCGCCAGATCCCCGGTCAGGACGATCGTGCGCGGGCCCAGCCCGAACCCCGCCGAGCCGTTGTCGGGATAGCGTTCGAGAAGGGCGGACAGCACAAAGTCCTGCGTGCCAAGCGCAAAGCGTTGCCCCGGTTCGAGACCCAGCCTGTCGGCGAGCAGCGGCTCCATCACCGCGCCGGGAAGACGGCCGTCACCGGCCAGCGCGTCGGGCAGGGGCATGTCGGGCGACAGCACCACGTCGCCGATCAGGGGATACAGGTCATCGACGGCGCGGATCTGCGTCAGGCCGCGTTCGGCCTCCTCGCCGCGCCGGACGACGGCCATCGACCGGAAATCCACGGTTTCCGAAACCGCCTCCGCGATCTCCTCGAGATAGGCGCGTTCCTCGTCGCGGGCAAAACGGTAGGTGAATTCCACCTCGGCATCGCCGCCGAGGATCGCGGCCCCCTGTTCGGCCAGCCCCGCCTGGATCGCCGACCGGACCGTGCCCACCGCCGCGATGGCCGCGACGCCAAGGGCAAGGCAGGCCAGAAAGATGCGAAAGCCGCGCAGGCCGCCGCGCAATTCCCGCCGGGCAAAACGTGCGGCAAGGCCAAGGCTCATTCCGCGGCCCGTGCGGGCGCCGCGTCGGCGATGCGCCCGTCCTGAAGCCGGATCACCCGGTCGCATCTTTCGGCCAGCGCCCGGGAATGGGTTACAAGAACGAGCGTCGCCCCGTGTTTGTCGCGCAGCGCGAACAACAGGTCGATGATCGTCTGGCCCGTCGTCGTGTCGAGGTTTCCGGTGGGTTCATCCGCCAGCAGGAGCCGCGGGCGCGGGGCCGATGCCCGCGCCAGTGCGACCCGTTGCTGTTCGCCCCCCGACATCTGCGACGGGTAGTGGTCGGCCCGGTCGGCCAGCCCGACCGAGGCCAGTTCGGCCGCCGCACGGTCGAAGGCATCGCGCACGCCTGCCAGTTCCAGCGGGGTCGCCACGTTTTCGAGCGCAGTCATCGTCGGAATCAGGTGGAAGGACTGGAAGACGATGCCCATATTGTCCCTGCGGAACCGGGCCAGTCCGTCCTCCGACATGGAGGTCAGGTCCTGACCCAGTGCCGTGATCCGGCCCGACGTGGCCTGTTCCAGCCCGCCCATCAGCATCAGGAGCGATGACTTGCCCGAACCACTTGGCCCGACAAGCCCCAGAGTTTCGCCCGTCTCGACCGAAAGCGAGATGTCATGCAGGATATCGACGCGACCGGCATTCCCCATCAGGGACAGGGACGCGTCGGTCAGGGTAAGAGCTGGGTCTGGCATCTGGCGCTCGGGTCCTCTTTGCTTTGTTCAGGGATATGGTGTTCTTCGCGCGATGAGCAAGCGGACCTTTGCCGCGGTGGCCCTGGTGCTGTCGGTCGCGGCGGGCGCCGCGCAGGCCGAACCGGTGACGATCGCCGCATTGGGCGACAGCCTGACCCAGGGCTATGGCCTGTCCCAGGCCGAGGGCTTCGTGCCGCAATTGCAGGACTGGCTGGACGAGGCCGGGCTGGAGGCGGAGTTGATCAATGCGGGCGTGTCGGGCGACACGACGGCGGGCGGGCTTGCCCGCGTGGCCTGGACGCTGACCGACGATGTCGATGCGATGATCGTGGCGCTGGGCGGAAACGATTTCCTGCGCGGGATCGACCCGGCCAACAGCCGCGCCAACCTGCGCGGCATCCTCGAGGCGGCGGCGGAGGCCGATGTCGAGGTCCTGCTGGTCGGTCTGGAATCGGGACCGAATTACGGTGAAGATTTCAAGCAGGCCTTCAACACGATGTATCCCGACCTGGCCGAGGAATTCGGCACGGCGCTATTTCCGGATTTCTTTGAGGGATTGCAGGAAGCCGCCGATGGCGCCGATCTTGCCGCCTTCATGCAGCAGGACGGCCTGCACCCCAATGCGCGCGGCGTGAGCGCGATCGTCGCGGCGATCGGACCTGCGGTCGCGGATCTGGTGCGTTCGGTCGCGCCATAGCGCGCGGCCTTGGGGGCACGGGGCGCGTCGGATCGTCTGTGATGCTGGGGGGGATGGTTCCGGGGCGACTGGCCCGGTCAGGGACGCCCCGCCCGAATTGGCCGGACGGGGCGACGCGCAGATCAGGCAAGCGACAGGTTGATGGCGGCTTCGCGCCCATCACGGCCAGCTTCGATGTCGAAGGTGACCTTCTGGTTGTCCTGAAGTCCGGTCAGGCCGGACCGCTCGACTGCAGAAATATGGACGAACACGTCCTTCGATCCGCCGTCGGGGGCGATAAAGCCGTAACCTTTGGTTGTGTTGAACCATTTCACGGTGCCTGTGGCCATCGTGATGTCTCCTTTGTTTTCCCGCTCGCGGCATGCAGCGGGCCGGCTCGTCAGTGCTGATCGATGACTGGGCCGTGAAAGGAGTCAGTGTCGAAGAGGTAACGTCGCTAGCCCGATATGGACGATTTGGGGCGATTTTGCAAGTGTTTTTGCCGAAAACGCCCTGTCTGGTCAGGCTGTGTGCGGGTTGCCGTGGCCGGTGACCAGTGCCCGGTAAGCGCGCAGAACGGCCAGCAGCGCGACGCTCAGCGGACCCGAGACCGACCAGATGCCAAGCGCAACCAGAAGGTTCATGTCCAGAACGGCGAAGGCATAGATGCCGCCGAAAAATCCAAGAAAGCTTCCAAAGATGACGATCAATGCAGACATGTCGGCCTCCGTTTCAACAATCATCATCCAAGAGTGTAAATAAGGCGTTATTAAGGCCCGATCCGGGCGGTTTCGGAACGGGCGTCATTGCACGGACCGATTGCCTGTCCGCGCCCGGTAAGGCATTCTTCATCATCGGCGGGGAAGATCAGAGGCAGGCCCCGCGCCGATACCCGGAAGGAAAGGATTGTGCGGTGAAACGTCCGATATTGGGACTGGCATGTCTGGTGATTGTCGCAAGTTGCGGCAGCGGTGGCGGCGGGGTGAGCGGCCCTGTCGGTGCCGCCTGTGTGGAAAGCGATCGCGAGGCTGCGAACCCGCAACTTTGCGCCTGTGTCCAGTCCGTTGCCGATGCCACGCTGAGCAACGCCGATCAACGCCGCGTCGCGACCTTTTTCGAGGATCCCGAGAAGGCGCAGGAAATCCGCGCCTCCGACACGGCCTTTGCCGATGCGTTCTGGGACAGGTATCTCGTCTTCATCGACGCCTCCCGGTCGGCCTGCGGCTGAGGGCGGACCGACCGGCGAGGCAAGGGGCAGCCTAGTTTGCCCCGATGCGGATCGGCAGGTCGAGCGTGATCTCTTCGCCGCTTTCGAAGACGAGGGTCACGCTGACGGTGCCGTCCTCTTCCCAGGGCGCACCGATCCCCATGAACATGATGTGATCGCCGCCGCGTTCCAGCACCGCCGCGCCGCCCGCAGGCAGGGGAAACCCGCCCTCGACTTCGCGCATCTGCATGACGCCGTCGCCGGCATCTACATGGGTATGCAGTTCGACCCGCGCTGCGGCGTCGGAGCGCGCCATGACAAGCCGGTCATCGGTCTCGCCGGTATTGGTGATGGTCATGAAGGCCGCCCCGGCGGGCGCACCGGAATAGGAGGTGCGGGCATGGGCATCGGTGATCTCGATGTCTTGCGCGAGAGCGGGTCCGGCAAGGCAGAGAGGGGCGGCAAGGGCCGCCAGAAGGCTGGTCAGTTTCATGATGTATCCGTCTGGTCCGAGTTGAGATGAAAATGTCGCTCAGACAGGAACCGGGGGCGCGCGTGCGGGCGGCGGAGCCTCGGGCGGAGTGATGACGACCCAAGAGGCCGCAAGGCGCGGAGCGCCATGATCAAAGACAAGTTGCCATCCGCCGAAAGACGGCTCTGGCGTGGCAGTGTCCAGGGCGACGAGCAGGGCATCGGGGCAGATATGGGCGGGGCCCTCGGGCGTGCCGTCCTCGCTGATGACAAAGGTCACGATGCTGCCCGACAGACACAGGGAGCCTGCCATGTCGCGCGGGGCGTCGCCCTTGGCCGCGGCGACCAGCTGGCCCGTCACGACCAGCATCGCGATCACGAGCCCCGTCACGAGACCGCGAACGATCTCGTGTCCGAGGCCCGCGCCCGATCTGCGCGGACTGGTCGCTGCGCGGAATGTCACCGTCCCGGGGCCCTCACAGCGTGGGATAGATCGGGAACCGGTCGCACAGGGCCTCGACCTCGGCCTTTACCTTGGCCTCGACCTCGGCATTGCCGTCGGCACCGTTCTGCGCCAGACCGTCGGTCACTTCCACGATCCAGCGCGCCACTTGCCGGAACTCCTCTTCGCCGAAGCCGCGGGTGGTGCCCGCGGGCGTGCCAAGCCGGATGCCCGAGGTCACGGTGGGCTTTTCGGGATCGAAGGGGATGCCGTTCTTGTTGCAGGTGATATGCGCGCGCTCCAGCGCCTTTTCGGTCTCGTGGCCCTTCACGCCCTTGGGGCGCAGGTCCACAAGCATCACGTGGCTGTCGGTGCCGCCCGTCACGATATCCAGACCACCCTTGATCAGCTCGTCCGCCAGTGCGATCGCGTTCCTGACGACCTGTTCCTGATAGGTCCTGAATTCGGGGCGCAGCGCCTCGCCGAAAGCCACGGCCTTGCCGGCGATCACATGCATCAGGGGCCCGCCCTGGATGCCGGGGAAGATGGCGGAATTCACCTTCTTGGCGATCGTCTCGTCATTGGTGAGGATCATGCCGCCGCGCGGGCCGCGCAGCGTCTTGTGGGTCGTCGTCGTCACCACATGGGCATGGGGGAAGGGGTCGGGATAGACACCCGCCGCGATCAGCCCCGCGAAATGCGCCACATCGGCCAGAACCCAGGCGTCGACCTTGTCGGCGATCTCGCGGATCTTCGCGAAATCGATATGGCGCGGGATGGCCGAGCCGCCGGCGATGATCATCTTGGGTTTGTGCTCGGCCGTCAGCTCCGCGATCTGGTCATAGTCGATCCGGCTGTCCTGACGCCGCACGCCATACTGGATGGCGTTGAACCACTTGCCCGACTGGTTGGGCTTGGCGCCGTGGGTCAGGTGCCCGCCCGCATCGAGGCTCATGCCCAGGATCGTGTCGCCGGGCTGAAGCAGCGCCTGGAACACGCCCTGGTTCGCCTGGCTGCCGGAATTGGGCTGGACGTTGGCAAAGCCGCAGCCGAACAGCTCCTTCGCGCGGTCGATGGCGAGGTTCTCGGCGATGTCGACGAAATCGCAGCCGCCGTAATAGCGCCGGCCCGGATAGCCTTCGGCATATTTGTTCGTCATGACCGAGCCCTGCGCCTCCATCACGGCGTGGCTGACGATGTTCTCGCTTGCGATCAGCTCGATTTCCTTGCGCTGCCGGTTCAGTTCCTTCGAGATGGCGTCGAAGATCTCGGGGTCGCGGCTTGACAGCGCCTCGGTGAAGAAGGCCGTTTTCTGGTCCGTGGCGGTGCGGGAAGGGGCGTTCATGGGGCAACTCCTGTCAGGGATTGTGCGAGCTGGGGCGTTCTGCGTTCTATTACAGGACCATCCGAAAGAGACAAAGCGTCAAAACGACCCGTGAGGTGCCGCGGACGGTCGGCAGGTTTCGGATGTTCGCCTTGCCTTTCCGATAGTCGTGGCAGACAAAAGATGTATGGACGGGATCGGAACCACGACGCGCATCGCCTTTGCCGCAAGCGACGCTCCGCTTGCGCAGGAGGCGCTCGACGACCTGATCGCCCTTTACGGCGAATGGGGGCCGGACGAGGCCGATGTGATGGTGGCGCTGGGTGGCGACGGGTTCATGCTCCAGACGCTTCATGCCACGCAAGGTCTGGACCTGCCGGTCTACGGGATGAACCGGGGCACGGTCGGGTTCCTGATGAACACGTTTTCGGCCGAGGCGCTGCCCCGGCGGCTGGCCCAGGCCGAAGAGGCGATCATCAACCCCCTGCGCATGCGCGCGACCCAGGTCGACGGCGAGGTCCACGAGGCGCTGGCCATCAACGAGGTCAGCCTGCTGCGCGCGGGGCCGCAGGCGGCCAAGCTGCGCATTTCGGTCGATGACAGGGTGCGGCTGGAAGAACTGGTCTGCGATGGCGCCCTCGTCGCGACGCCTGCCGGGTCGACGGCCTACAATTATTCGGCCCACGGCCCGATCCTGCCCATCGGATCGGGGGTTCTGGCGCTGACGGCGATGGCGGCCTACCGGCCGCGCCGCTGGCGGGGTGCGCTCCTGCCCAAATCGGCGCGGGTGCGCTTCGACGTGATGGAGGCCGGGCGGCGCCCCGTCATGGCCGATGCCGACAGCCGGTCGGTGATGAACGTGGCCTCGGTCGAAATCGAAAGCGATCCGACAGTCGAACACCGGATCCTCTTTGATCCGGGCCACGGGCTGGAAGAACGGCTGATCCGCGAACAGTTCGCCTGACCCGCGGCTGCGGGCCCGTTATCCTCTGACATTGCACGCGTTATCGCCTATCCGGCGCGCGATATTGGCTTGCCCGGCGGGACCGGTCCTTGCTGATGGCAACCGGGGTGTCGCACCCTGCGCTTCCCCGGTGCCACAGCCTCATGGAAAAGGACCAGTATCATGACATTTCAGACATTTACCCGCAGCCTGACCATCGCCCTTGCCCTTGGTATCGCATTGCCCGCAAGCCCGGTCTTCGCCGATGGCAACCGCGTTTCCGTGACCCAATGGGGGCGCGACAACGGCGCAGGCGCAAGCCTTGTGGGGCGGCGCAATCAGTTGACAATCTGGCAGGAGGGGCGGGGCAATTCGTCGATCTCGGTCGTCGATGGCAACCGCAACCAGACCGTTATCACCCAGAACGGCCATGCCAACGACGTCACCAGCACCCAGACCGGAAATTGCAACGTGCTGGGCGTGGCACAGACCGGCAATGGCAACAGCGCCTCGGCCAATCAGCAGGGCGGCTGCAACGCGCTGGGCGTGATCCAGGTGGGCAATGGCAACACCTCCACCACCACCCAGATCGGCGGCGGCAACGTCATCGTCGTGGTTCAGGACTGATCGAGCGATGCGCCGGGCCGGGATCTGTCCCCGCCCGGCACCGGAAAGGAGGTGCCCCATGGCACAATTGATCGGACTGATCCACGCCTGCATCCTTCTGTTCGGGATCGGGGGCTGCGTCGCCGCGGCGACCGTCGGAGGGACGGATCACAGGCAGGCCCGCGCCCCGGCCCACGCCCCCGCCTGCGCAATCGGAGCCGAAAGCGTGGCGGGCGGGGTCGAGGTCACCGGCCGCTTTGTCGCGGGCGCCGCGAGTGCCGGGCATTACGACCTGACCATTCTCGACAGCGGGGCGGGCGGGCTGACCACGATCCGCCAATCGGGGCGCTTCACGGCGCGCGCGGGCGAAACCGTCCACCTGGGCAGCGCGCGGATCGGCGGCGCGCCCGATCTGGGCGCCACCATGGTCGTGACCCTGGACGAAGGGGTGGTCCTCGCCTGCGAGGGGCTTGCACCCTGAGGTCAGTTTCCGGCGTAGCCCAGCGTCCGGACGGCCTCGCGGATTTCGTCGAGGATGGCAGGATCGTCGATGGTGGCGGGCGTCTTGAAGTCTTCGCCATCGGCGATCCGGGCCATGATCCCGCGCAGGATCTTGCCCGAGCGGGTCTTGGGCAGCCGGTCCACCACCACGGCCAGCTTGAAGGCCGCGACCGGGCCGATCTGGTCGCGGACGCGTTTCACCTCTTCGGCCACGATATCCTCGACCGGGCGGTCGCATCCCGCGTTCAGGCACAGGAACCCCATGGGAAGCTGTCCCTTCAATTCGTCCTTCACCCCGATCACGGCGCATTCGGCCACGTCGGGATGACCGGCGAGCACCTCCTCCATGCCGCCGGTCGACAACCTGTGGCCCGCCACGTTGATCACGTCATCGGTGCGCGCCATGATCCAGAGATAGCCGTCCTCGTCCATCATGCCCGCATCGCCCGTCTCGTAATAGCCGGGGAAGGTGTCGAGATAGCTTTTGCGGAACCTGTCATCGGCCTTCCAGAGCGTGGGCAGCGTGCCGGGCGGCAGGGGCAGCCTGACCGCGATCGCGCCCAGCTCGCCCGCCTTTACCGGGTGGCCCGTCTCGTCGAGGATCTGCACGTCATAACCCGGCATCGCCACGGTGGGGGAGCCGATCTTGACGGGCAGCGCCTCGATCCCCACCGGGTTGCCCGCGATGGTATAGCCCGTCTCGGTCTGCCACCAATGGTCATAGACCGGCACGCTCATCACCTTTTGCGCCCATTCGATCGTGTCTGGGTCGGCCCGTTCGCCCGCAAGGTAGAGCGCCTGCAGCGATGACAGGTCGTAGTCACGGATCATCGCGCCGGTGGGATCCTCGCGCTTGATCGCGCGGAACGCGGTGGGCGCGGTGAAGAAAGACTTGACCTTGTGATCCGCGATCACCCGCCAGAAGGTGCCCGCATCGGGCGTGCCAACGGGCTTGCCTTCAAAGACGATGGTGGTGTTGCCATGGATCAGGGGCGCATAGCAGATATAGCTGTGCCCCACGACCCAGCCCACATCCGACGCGGCCCAGAACACGTCGCCCGGGTCGACGTTGTAGATCGCCTTCATCGTCCAGTTCAGCGCGACTAGGTGGCCGGCGGTGGGCCGCACCACGCCCTTGGGCGCGCCGGTCGTGCCGGAGGTATACAGGATATAGGCCGGGTGGTTGCCCTCGACGGGGACGCAATCGGCCGGTTCCGCGGCCGCCGTCACCTCGGCCCAGTCGAAATCGCGGCCCGGGGTCATGTCGGCGCGGGCCTGATCGCGCTGGAAGACGATGGTGAAGTCGGGCTTGTGGCGGGCGATGTCGATGGCGGCATCCAGAAGGGGCTTGTAGGCGATGATCCGCGTCCCCTCGATCCCGCAGGACCCGGCGATGACCGCCTTGGGCGTGGCATCGTCGATCCGCAGGGCCAGTTCATTGGCGGCGAACCCGCCGAAGACGACCGAATGGATCGCACCGATCCGGGTGCAGGCCAGCATCGCGACCAGGGCTTCGGGCACCATCGGCATGTAGATCACGACGCGGTCGCCCTTGGTCACGCCCCGTTCGGCCAGCGCCCCGGCAAGGCGCGCGACGCGATCCTTGAGTTCGGCATAGGTGATCCGGGTGACAGACCCGGTGACCGGGCTGTCATGGATGATCGCCACCTGATCGCCGCGGCCCGCCGCCACGTGCCGGTCCACCGCGTTGAAGCAGGTATTGACCATCCCGTCGGTGAACCATTCGTAAAGAGGGGCGTTGCTGTCATCCAGGGCACGGGTCGGCTTGCGATCCCAGTCTATCTGTTCGGCCTGCGCCATCCAGAATGCTTCCGGATCGGTCTTCCAGGCCTCGTATACGTCACGATACCCCATCGGATTGTCTCCCCTCGCTCCTCGTTGGCGATTTTATGCGCCTGCGCGGCGGGGCGGCGCAAGTCCCCCGATCCGGCCGGCGACCACAGGAGTCAATTAGTTTACAACCTGCGAGACGCTGTTAGCGCACCCAATTTTCATACTTGTCAAATGGCTCGCCCGACCGTCCCGCCGCGGCATTGCGAGGGCGCGCGAATTCTGCAAGGGAAGGTCATGCAAAACGAAGGCGTGTCCGGCTCGCATGGTTGAAATCGTCCGCTCCCTGTCACTTGCCTATGTGCCGATCCGCAAGGTGGGCACGACGAGCATCCGCAAGGCGTTCCGCGCCCTGGCCCGGGGGGCGGACGATCACGTGGCGACCTATGACCGGCCGATGTCGGCCTATGTGCGCCTCAGGGCGCGCGGCTGCCGGACCCTTGTCGTCGTGCGCGACCCGGTCGAGCGGTTCCTGTCGGCCTATGCCAACCGCATCCACCACCATGACGACATCTCCGCAAGCCGGACCCATCGCGCGATCGCGCGGGTGCTTGGCCTGCCCGAGCAGCCCGATATCGAGGAATTCTGCACGCGGTTCGGGCTCTACACCCTGTCGAACGACAAGCTGCGCCGGCACTTCCGGCCTCAGGCCGCCTATCTGGGTGCGGATCTCGGCTGGTTCGATCACGTCTACCGGCTGGCCGAGACCGACAGGCTCGCGGCCGACCTGTCCGACTGGTCGGGGCAGGAGGTCCGTTTCGAACGACTTCAGACCGGCGGGCCGAAGCTGCGCTTCGGCGATGTTCCCGCCGCCACGCAGCGCCGGATCCTTCAGATCACGGCCCCTGATTACCGGCTGTTGTCCGGCTATTTCGAACCGCCCGACATCGGGTGAGCCTCAGCCGTAATTCGCTACCGGCGTTCCCGCCAGCGCGGACATGTTCAGAAGGCCCCGCGCGGTGATCGAGGGCGTCACGATATGGGCGCGGTTGCCCATGCCCATCAGGATCGGCCCGACCTCGAGACCGCCGCCCTTCATCTTGAGGATGTTGCGCACGCCCGAAGCCGCATCGGTATTGGCGAAGATCAACGTGTTGGCCGGCCCCTCGAGCCGGCCGCCGGGGAAGATCCGTTCGCGCAATTCGGTGTCGAGCGCGGCGTCGAGCGTCATCTCGCCTTCATAGGAAAAGTCACGCGGCCGGGCATCGAGAATTTCAAGCGCCGCGCGCATCCGGACACCCGTCACGCAATCGAGATTGCCGAATTGCGAATGCGAACACAGCGCGATGCGGGGCGTCATCCCGAAACGGCGCACATGGCGCGCGCAGGCGATCACGGTTTCGGCCACCTGTTCGGGCGTGGGATCGGGATGCACCTGCGTGTCGGCGATGAACAGGGGGCCGTCTTCAAGGATCATCAGCGACAGCGCGCCCACCGGATGCAGGCCACCCGTGCCCAGAACCTGCGTGACATAGTTCAGATGCCACAGGAACTGACCGAAGGTGCCGCAGATCAGGCTGTCGGCCTCGCCGCGATGGACCATGACGGCGCCGATCGCGGTCGTGTTGGTGCGCATCACCGCCTTGGCGAGGTCCGGCGTCACGCCGCGCCGGGCCATCAATTCGTGATAGGTGCCCCAATAGTCGCGATAGCGCGGGTCGTTCTCTGGGTTGACCACCTCGAATTCGCGGCCGGGGCGGATAGTCAGGCCTGCCCGTTCGCAACGGGTCTCGATCACGTCGGGGCGGCCGATCAGGATCGGGGTCTCGGTCGTTTCCTCGATCACGGCCTGGGCGGCGCGCAGGACGCGTTCATCCTCGCCTTCGGCATAGACGATCCGACGCGCGGCGCTGCGCGCGGCATCGAAGACCGGGCGCATGATCAGCGCGGATTTGAAGACCGATCCGTCGAGCGCGTCCTTGTAGGCGGCCATGTCCGCGATGGGCCGGGTCGCCACGCCGGTCTGCATGGCCGCCCCCGCGACGGCGGAAGCCACGACCCCCATCAGCCGCGGATCGAACGGTTTGGGGATCAGGTAATCCGGCCCGAAGGTCAGCTGTTCGCCGCGATAGGCGGCGGCGGCCTCGGCCGATGTCGTGCGGCGGGCCAGTTCGGCGATGCCCTGAACACAGGCGATCTTCATCTCGTCATTGATGTCCGACGCCCCCACATCCAGCGCGCCGCGAAAGATGAAGGGAAAGCACAGGACGTTGTTGACCTGGTTGGGATAATCCGACCGTCCGGTCGCGATGATCGCATCGGGTGCCGCCTCGCGCGCCTCGTCGGGCAGGATTTCGGGGGTGGGGTTGGCCAGCGCAAAGATGATCGGCCTCCCGGCCATCCGGCGCACCATGTCGGGGGTCAGGACACCGGGCCCCGACAGGCCGAGGAACAGATCGGCCCCCTCGATCACCTGATCGAGGCTGCGCAGATCCGAAACCTGGGCATAGGCGGCCTTTTGCGGGGTCATGTCCTGCTCGCGGCCCTCGTGGACAAGGCCATGCAGGTCGCACAGCCAGACGTTTTCGCGCTTCAACCCCAGTTTCAGAAGCATGTTCAGGCAGGCGATGCCCGCCGCACCGCCCCCCGTCGAGACGACCTTGATATCCTCGAACCGCTTGCCCGCCACGTGTAGCGCGTTCACCGCGGCCGCCCCCACGACGATGGCGGTGCCGTGCTGGTCGTCATGAAAGACGGGGATGTTCATGCGTTCGCGGCAGATATCCTCGACGATGAAACAGTCGGGCGCCTTGATGTCCTCGAGGTTGATCGCCCCGAAGGTGGGTTCCAGCGCGCAGACGATCTCGGCCAGCCTGACCGGGTCGGATTCGTTCACCTCGATGTCGAAACAGTCGATATTGGCGAATTTCTTGAACAGGACCGCCTTGCCCTCCATCACCGGCTTGGAGGCGAGGCCACCGATATTGCCCAGCCCCAGCACCGCCGATCCGTTCGACACGACGGCCACGAGGTTGCCGCGCGCGGTATAGTCGCGCGCCGTGGCCGGGTCGGCCTTGATCTCGAGGCAGGCCTCGGCCACGCCGGGGCTGTAGGCGCGGGCCAGATCGCGACCGTTGGCGAGCGGCTTGGTTGCCCGGATCTCGAGCTTTCCGGGCCGGGGCAGGCGGTGGTAATCCAGCGCGGCCTGACGCTGAGTTTCCTTTGGTGTCATGCGGGATTCGTCGGTCACGGGCCTGCTCCGGAATTGTTTAATGTTGAACTATCACCCGGCGCGTCCCCTTGTCCACCTGCCGCGCGGGCCACGACAGGCCGGTCTGCGACCATTTCGAGGTTGCATCGGTCGCGGCCCCGTCGCAGCCTTCCGGCCGGATCAGCCAGGGGCCACGGAATGACCGATACCACAACTGCCGAACTGTGTATCTCGACCACCGATCTGCGCGCGGATCTGGCCTTTTTCGGCCGTGACCTGGGGTTGCGGCTCGACCGGATTTGGCCGGCCGACAATCCGACAATCGCCGTGATGTCGGGGCACGGGGTGCGGTTTCGGCTGGACCAGACGCTCGGCTCGCCCGCAGCCGAGATCCTCATCCGGACGGACGAGCCCGATTTTGCGGGAGGGGCACGCGCGCTCACCGCGCCGGGCGGCACCCGGGTCGTGATCGAGCCGCTGACCCAGACGCTGGAGATCCCGCCCACCCGGCACAGCCTTGTGGTGCGCCGCCTGCGCGATGGCGCGCCCTGGGTGATCGGGCGGGCGGGCATGCAGTATCGCGATCTGGTGCCCGACCGGCTGGGCGGGTCGATCATCGCAAGCCATATCCGCATCCCCGATGGCGGGCCGGTGCCCGACATGGTGCATTTCCACAAGGTCGGCTTTCAGCTGATCTTCTGCTACCGCGGATGGGTCGACGTGGTCTACGAGGATCAGGGCGATCCGATCCGCCTTCATGCAGGCGATTGCTTCATCCAGCCGCCCGAGATCCGGCACCGCGTGCTCGAGGCCAGCGACGGGATCGAGGTGATCGAGATCGGCGTGCCCGCCGAACACGTCACCGAGATCGACCACGAGATGACCCTGCCCACGCCGCATCACCGGCCCGACCGCGAATGGCAGGGGCAGAAATTCGTCCATAACGTCGGGATCGAGGCCGATTGGGGGCCGTTCCGGATGCCCGGCTTCATCTGCCGCGACACCACGATCGCCCGGAACACACGCGGTGTTGCGGGGGTGCAGGTCGTGCGCCGGGGCGAGGGCGAGACGCGCCCCGCCAGCCATGACGCCGACATCCTGTTCGGGTTTGTCATGGAAGGCGCCATGACGCTCGATGGCGAAGGGCGCGATCCGGCATCTCTTGTTGCCGGCGATGCCTTCGTGATTCCGCCCGGCATGACGACCCATTGGCGCGACCCGAGCGCGGATTTCGAACTGCTCGAAGTGACGCTGCCCGGGGTCTTTGCCACGACACCGGGCTGAGGCGGGGGCTGCCGCCCCTTGCATCCCCCGGGTCTCGCGCCCAAAGTTGCCGCATCTGCAATGGAGGTTGCCCCATGACATTGGTGGACGAGGCGCGCCGCGTGCGCGAAAACGCCTATGCACCCTATTCGAACTTCAAGGTGGGGGCCGCGATCCGGGCCGCGTCGGGCGCGGTCTATGCGGGCGTCAATGTCGAGAATGTCGCCTATCCCGAGGGCACCTGCGCCGAGGCGGGTGCCGTGGCCGCGATGGTGGCTGCGGGCGAGACCCGCATCGCAGAGGTCGCCGTGATCGCCGACAGCCCGATCCCGGTCAGCCCCTGCGGCGGGTGCCGCCAGAAACTGGCGGAATTCGGGGCGGGCGACGTGCCCGTGACGCTGGCCACGACCGACGGCAAGACAATGCAGACCACGCTGGCCGAGCTTTTGCCCGGCGCCTTCACGCAGGACTACATGGAGCGCAGCTGAGCATGGATGCCCGCGCCATCATTGCCGGATTGCGGCGCGGGGAACGCCCCGGGGCGGAGGCGCTGCGCTGGTTTGCAAAGGGCCTTGCCACCGGCGATGTCAGCGATGCGCAGGCCGGGGCCTTTGCGATGGCCGTCTGCCTTCAGGGCCTCGGAGATGCGGGCCGCGTCGCCCTGACAGAGGCGATGCGCGATTCGGGCGACGTGCTGCGCTGGGACCTGCCGGGCCCTGTGCTCGACAAGCATTCGTCGGGCGGGGTCGGCGATTGCGTGAGCCTTGTTCTGGCGCCCGCGCTGGCCGCCTGCGGGGTTTACGTGCCGATGATCTCGGGCCGGGGTCTGGGCCATACGGGCGGCACGCTCGACAAGATGGAGGCGATCCCCGGCGTCGTGACATCCGTCGACGAGGCGCGGCTCGATCACATCGTGCGGCAGACCGGCTGCGCCATCGTGGGGGCCTCGGGGCAGGTGGCGCCGGCGGACAAGCGGCTTTACGCCGTGCGCGACGTGACGGGCACCGTCGAAAGCGTCGATCTGATCACAGCCTCGATCCTGTCGAAGAAGCTGGCCGCGGGGCTCGAAGGGCTGGTGCTGGACGTCAAATGCGGCTCGGGCGCCTTCATGAAGACCGATGAAGAGGCCCGGGCGCTGGCTCGCGCCCTTGTCGAAACCGCGAACGGGGCAGGATGCCCCACCGCCGCGATGATCACCGACATGGCCGAACCGCTGGCGCCCGCGCTGGGCAACGCGGTGGAGGTCGCCGTGTCGATGGAGGTTCTGTCGGGCAACCGGCTGGCCGCGCCGCGCCTGCATGACCTGACCACGGCGCTCGGCGGGCGTCTTCTGGCGCTGGCGGGCCATGCCGAGGGCGAGGCCGAGGAGATGATCGCCGCCGCCATCGCCGATGGCCGCGCCATGGCGCATTTCGCCGCGATGGTCCATGCGCTGGGCGGGCCGCCCGACATGGCCGAGGATTGGCGCACCCATTTGCCTGCGGCCCCCGTGATCGGCGATGTGGTGGCCCCCGCTGCGGGATACATCTGCGCCATCGACGGGGAGGCGCTGGGCCTTGCGGTCGTGGCCCTGGGTGGCGGGCGTCAGGTCGAAAGCGACCGGATCGACCCGTCTGTCGGCCTCAGCGAGGTGCGCCCCATCGGCACCCGTGTCGAACGGGGGGAGCCTCTGGCCACGATCCATGCTCGCGACGATGACAGCGCCGAGGCCACGGCCCGCGCTGTCCTTTCGGCGATCACGCTGGGCGAGCGACGCGATCCCGCGCCCCTGATCCTCGAGAGGGTCGATCCATGACGGGCCGGGCCTTTCTCGTGGTGATGGATTCTGCGGGCATCGGTGGCGCGCCGGATGCGGCGGCGTTCTTCAACGATGGCCGCCCCGATACCGGGGCCAACACCATCGGCCACATCGCCGAAGCCTGCGCCGCAGGCCGCGCCGAAGAGGGGCGGAGCGGGCCTCTGCGGGTCCCCGTCATGGCGGGGATGGGGCTATTCGAGGCGATCCACCTGGCCTCCGGCCTTGATCTGCGGGGGCCGGACGCACCCACGGGCGCCTGGGGTGCCGCGACCGAAGTGTCGCGCGGCAAGGACACGCCGTCGGGCCATTGGGAACTTGCCGGCCTGCCCGTGCCCTGGGACTGGACCTATTTCCCCAAGACCGAACCCGCCTTTCCCGATGACCTCGTGGCGCGGGTCTGTGCACTGGCCGGAACCGAGGGCATCCTCGGCAATCGCCACGCCTCGGGCACCGTGGTGATCGAGGAGGAGGGGCCCGAGCACATGCGCACCGGCTGGCCCATCTGCTACACCTCCGTCGACAGCGTCTTTCAGATCGCCGCCCACGAAGAGACGTTCGGCCGCGACCGGCTCCTGACGCTGTGCGCCGATCTGGCGCCCGTCCTGCACGAGATGCGCGTGGGCCGGGTCATTGCGCGGCCCTTTGTCGGCAGCGTGGAAACCGGTTTCAGACGCACCGCCGCGCGCAAGGATTTCGCCATCGCCCCGCCCGAGCCTACCCTGTGCGACAAGGCCCGCGAGGCGGGGCGCGATGTCCATGCGATCGGCAAGATCGGCGACATCTTTTCCATGCGCGGGATCACCGATGTGGCCAAGGGCCGCGACGCGGACCTGATGACGCATCTGGAGGATCGCGTGAATCGCGCCGTGCCCGGATCGCTGACTTTCGCCAATTTCGTGGAATTCGATACCGAATACGGCCACCGCCGCGACGTGTCGGGCTATGCCCGTCACCTCGAATGGTTCGACGCCGCGATCGGACGGATCGAGCCGCAACTTCGTGACGATGACCTGTTGATCCTGACCGCCGATCACGGCAATGACCCCACGTGGTTCGGCACCGATCACACCCGCGAACGGGTGCCGGTGCTGGCCTTCGGGGCAGGTGCACGCGCGCTGGGCCAGATGGCCTTTGTCGATGTCGCCGCCAGCATTGCCGATCATCTCGGGATCGAGGGAACGGGCAGGGGAAGGAGCGTCTTGTGAGCTACAGGAAGTATCCCAAGGTCGAATTGCACCTGCATCTGGAAGGCGGCGCGCCGCCGGCCTTCATCCGGCAGTTGGCCCACGAAAAGAAGGTCGACCTGTCGCGCATCTTCCGCGAGGACGGCAGCTATGAGTATCGCGATTTCGACCATTTTCTCACCGTCTACGAGGCCGCCTGCTCGGTCCTGCAGACGCCCGAGGATTTCCGCCGGCTAGTCCTGGCGGTGATGGAACAAAGCGCCGAGAACGGCGTCGTCTATTCCGAAACCTTCGTGTCGCCGGATTTTTGCGGCGGCGGCGACCTGACCGCCTGGCGCGAATATGTCCACGCCATGACGGAGGCCGCGGACGAGGCCGAACGCAAGCTGGGCGTCACCCTGCGCGGGATCATCACCTGCATCCGCCATTTCGGCCCCGAGAAAGCCCGACCGAGCGCGCGCTGCGCGGCCGAGACGATGGGCGATTTCATCACCGGTTTCGGCATGGCAGGCGCCGAGATGGTGGGCCGGCCGGGCGATTATTCCTATGCCTTCGACATGGCCCGCGAGGCGGGGCTGCGGCTGACCTGCCATGCGGGCGAATGGGGCGGGCCGGACATGGTCGCCGACACTCTGCGCGACCTGGCGCCGGAGCGGATCGGCCATGGCGTGAACGCGATCCATGATCCCGCCCTGGTGGACCGGCTGGCCGAGGATGGCATCATCCTCGAGGTCTGCCCCGGCTCGAACGTCTTTCTGGGCGCAACCGGCGACTGGCCGAAACACCCGATCCGCGACTTGCGCGAAAGGGGCGTCAAGGTGACCGTCTCCACCGACGATCCGCCCTATTTCGGCACCACCATGACCCGCGAATTCGACGGGCTGGCCCGCGCCTTCGGCTGGGACGAGGACGATTTCGCGGACCTGAACCGCACCGCCCTCGACGCCGCGTTCTGCGACGGTGCGACGAAGGACAAGATCGCCAAGAAACTGGAGGCCACATGACAGACCATTTGACCGTGGTTCAGCACCCGCTGGTCCAGCACAAGCTGACGCTGATGCGCGACAAGGACACCTCCACCAAGTCGTTCCGCCAGCTTCTGCGCGAGATCAGCCTGCTTCTGGCCTACGAGATCACCCGCGAGATGCCGATGACGACCACGCGGATCGAGACCCCGATCGAGCCGATGGACGCGCCGATGATCGAGGGCAAGAAACTGGCGCTCGTCTCGATCCTGCGGGCCGGCAACGGCCTTCTGGACGGCATTCTCGAGCTGATCCCGGCGGCGCGGGTCGGGTTCGTGGGGCTTTATCGCGACCCCGAGACGCTTCAGCCGGTGCAATATTACTTCAAGGTTCCTTCCGGGCTCGAGAACAGGCTGACTGTCGTCGTCGACCCGATGCTGGCCACGGGCAATTCCTCTGTCGCCGCCATCGACCTGATCAAGCAGGCCGGCGCCCGCAACATCCGTTTCATGTGCCTGCTGGCCGCCCCCGAAGGCGTCGCCCGGATGAAGGAGGCCCATCCCGACGTGCCCATCGTCACCGCCGCTCTGGACAGCCATCTCAACGATCACGGCTACATCGTGCCGGGGCTGGGTGATGCCGGAGACAGGATGTACGGGACGAAATAGGGCAAAAAAGCGGCCGAATTGTGGCCGATTGATCCTCGATCTCTTTACAATCATGCGCGTTTCGCGACAATCGACCCCAATATCTTGCGGGGGATAGTAGTGATGTCACGATTCGTGGGTGCAGTGGTCCTGAGCCTGGCAACAATGGCGCCGGGCCTTGCTTTGGGGCAATCCGGCGGGCTTCCGGCGGAATTTCCGCCAGCCGATTATGACGGAAACCAGTATGTCGACAGCAATGGCTGCGCCTTCCTCCGGGCGGGCATTTCCGGCGTGACGAACTGGGTGCTGCGGATGTCGAGCGCGCGCGAGCCTCTGTGCGGCTTCCAGCCCACCTTTGCCGCCGCGCCTCCGCCCGATCCGGCGCCCCAGCAAGCCCCCGAACCGGTGATCGCCGAGGCAGACCCCGCGCCCCAGCCTCAGCCTCAGCCTCAGGTCGAGATTGCCGAAGCGCCGGCGCCCGCGCCGCGTCCGGCCCCGCGTCCAATCTTCGGCGGTCCGATCGAGACGGTGGCCTCCGTCGTGACGCCGCCCAATCTGGGCCCGCAGGCACGACCGCAGACCCCGGCTCCGGCGCCCGTATCCGCTCCGGCCCCCGCTCCCGCAGCAGCAGAGCCCGAGGTCGAGACAATCACTCTGGCCGAGGCCTGCGACGGTCGGACGGGCGTTCAGCCGCGTTTCATCAATGCCCGCACGGGCGAGCCCATCGATTGCGGACCGGCCGCGGCGCCGGTCGTCGCGGCCGCACCTGCGCCGATCTCGATCCCCCGGCCCTCCGCTCCCGAGGCCGAGGAGGGCATTCTGCGCCTGACGCTGTCGCAGATCTGCGCTCGCAGTGCCGCCGAAGGCACCCGCTTTGTCGATGCCGGGACGGGCGAGGCGATTTCCTGCCCCACCGCGCCTACGCTGATCGCGGGCCCTGCCATGCCGGCCGGGCCGGTTGTGCCCGCGGCACCCGTCGCGCCCACCATCGTTCCGCCCACCATCTCCGCGCCGGTCATGGCTTCGGTTGGCGGACGGGAATGTCCGAACCCGATCCTTGCGGGCACCTCCCGGTCGGACGTGCGCTGCGGTCCGCAGGCGCAATCCCCGTCGGGCTATGTCTCGGCGGTCGTGGCGCCGCCCCGTTCGGTGGCCCGCGCCCCGGCCGGAAACGCGATTGCGGCAGGTGTTCCCGCCTCGAACCCGGTCGCTGCCGCAGCCGCGCCCGCGCGCCCGGTCGACGGTTACGAAGAGGCCTGGGATGATGGCCGGATCAACCCGCAGCGCGGCCTGACGGCCGTGGCGGCCCCTCAGGTGGCCGTGCCCGACCCGCGCGTCTCGACCCGCAGTGCGCCGCAGGCCACGGGGCACAGATATGTGCAGGTCGGCACCTACGGAGATCCGGCCAATGCCGAACGGGCGGCGGCGCGTCTTCGGGCCATGGGTCTGCCGGTGGGCCTTGCCAACATCACCCGCAACGGGCAGGCGCTGCGGGTCGTGGCGGCCGGGCCCTTTGCGGATGCGGGCGCGCTGGGCTCTGCGCTGAACGCGGCGCGCGCGGCGGGTTACGGCGACGCCTTCACGCGCAGGTAGCGGCTCAGCGCCGGCAGATGTTCTGAAGGCTGACCCAGTCCCCGTCGTTGAGGATCTCGGGCATCTGGCTTTCATCCATCGTCGCAAGGCTGCGAAGAGCCCCGGGGTTGCCCATGTCCGCGACCCAGGGCGCGGGCGGGATGCGGGCCTGCTCGAACCCGGCGCGCAGATCGGAAATGTCGGCCAGCGGCGCGGCATTGCCCAGCAGCCGCGCGGCATGGGCCTGAAAGACCTCGGTCGGGATGCTGCCCGTCGTCAGAAGCCGGAAGGTCGTGGCGAAACCGGACTCCGTCAGCATCGGCTCCAGAGGGTCGGCGTCGCTTCGGCCAAGGGCGGAGGCCAGCACATGGCCCGCCACCGATGCCGGATCGTCGGGCCGTTCGACCATCTCGCGCGACAGAAGGATGATCCCGCCGGGCAGGTAGATCGGCCCGGCCAGTTCGCCCGGAAGAACAAGGATCTGGCCCGGCGCGTCGCGCCCCAGGACCCGGGTCTTGAGCCGCCCCAGCGCGCTTGTCCCCAGTGGATCGCGGCAGGAGGCGCCGGTCTCGCGCTGGATGTGGCCCAGAAGCGTCGCGCCGATCTCGGCCCGTTTGGCGGGGGGCACGACGCCAAGGGTCTGGCGCGTCAGCGCCCCCGGAAGCCAGAAGATACCCAGCGCGATGCAAACCGCAAAGCCGGCCCAGATCGAGATCTGGCGCAATCGCCCCGGGCGCGGCTTCGCCTGTTCCACCGCCGCCCGGATCGTGTCGATGGCCTCGATCATCAGATCGTCCGAGATTTCGATCGTCTCGGCGTCATCGGGGTCGGGCGAATAAAGCGCGGGCATGTTGGCCCCGTTGAGCCGCCTGATCGCGGGCAGCGACCAATGGGTGAGTGGCCGACCCGCCATGTCCGAGATGACAAGCGTGGCCTCGCCAAAGGACAGCGCGACTTCCCGACGCTGATCCTCCGGTCCGGCGCGCCACAGCCCGGAGCTTTCAAGCCGGGCATATTCCTTCAATGCTGTCATGCCATATGGGGCCTGCTCTGCCTCCGTTGGGTCGGACGATACATGCAATAGGCGCCGAACGGTAGCTGTCCCTTCGCCGCGGCCTGCCGTTGCCGCGACGGGAGATCAGCGTGCTGTTCCGGTTCAGTCCCGGACCCCGGCAAACCGCTCGGCCCATTCGGCGCGCTGCTCGTCGGTGATCTTGGTGAACAGGTTTTCGGGCACGGTGAATGCGTGGCCGGCCGGCAGGGCGGCCAGGGCCGCGGGCACGTCATCGGGCCAGCCGGCCTCGGACGCGTTCATCGCCGCCAGCATCGCGGCGGCCGCATCGGGGATGAACGGGGAGGACAGGCGCGCATAAAGGGCAATCAGGTTCAGGCCCAGCCGGACCTGCGCCGCGGCGCTGTCGGGGTCGGTCTTGAAGGTCGTCCAGGGGGCGGCGGCCTGAAGGTATTCATTGCCCGCAGCCCAGATCGCGCGCAACTCCGCCGCGGCACGGCGGATCTCGATCCGGTCCATGTGGCCGGCATAGGCGGCGGTGCGGCGGCTGATCTCTTCGACAAGGGCCGCTTCGCGGTCGCCGGGCGCGCCGCCTTCGGGCACGGTTTCTCCGAATTTCGACCGGCAGAATTTCGTGATCCGGCTCACGAAATTTCCCAGCACATCGGCCAGATCCTTGTTCACGTCGGTCTGGAACGCCTCCCAGGTGAACTCGCTGTCCGAGGTTTCGGGCGCGCGGGACAACAGCCACCAGCGCCAGTAATCGGCGGGGAGCAGCTCCAGCGCCTGATCCATGAACACGCCGCGCCCGCGTGAGGTGGAGAACTGGCCGCCGTCATAGTTCAGATAATTGAACGACTTGATGTAATCCACCAGCTTCCACGGCTCGTTCGAGCCAAGGATCGTGGCCGGGAAGCTCAGCGTGTGGAAAGGCACGTTATCCTTGCCCATGAACTGGGTATAGGTCACGTCGTCGGCGCCCTTGTCTGTCCGCCACCAGCGTTCCCAATCGTCGCCCTTGCCGGCCTCGACCCATTCTTGAGCACAAGCGATGTATTCGATGGGCGCGTCGAACCAGACATAGAAGACCTTGCCTTCCATGCCGGGCCATGGGGCGCCGTCCCTCATCACGGGCACGCCCCAGTCCAGATCGCGGGTGATGCCGCGATCCTGAAGGCCGTCGCCGTCATTGAGCCATTTCATTGCGATTGAGAGAGTTAGGACCGGCCATTCGAACTCAACCAGTTCAGCCCCGCCCATCGTAGATTCTTTGCCCGTTCGTCGTGCTTTGGTCCCGAGCCAATCTCGCAGCCGGTCCTTCATCGCGGACTGGCGCAGGTAAAGGTGCTTCGTCTCGCGCATTTCCAGATCGGTCGCGCCCGAAATGGTCGAATGCGGGTTGATCAGGTCGGCGGGGTCAAGCTGCTTGGTGCAATTGTCGCATTGATCGCCGCGGGCGCTCTCGAACCCGCAATTGGGGCAGGTGCCCTCGATATAGCGGTCGGGCAGGAACCGGCCGTCGGTGGGCGAATACATCTGCGTTTCCGACACTTCGCGGATCAGCCCCTCGTCATCGAGCCGGGCTGCGAAATGCTGGGTCAGCGCGTGGTTCTGGGGCGAAGACGACCGGCCGAAATGATCGAAGGACAGGCGGAAGCCCTCGGCCAGCCGGGCCTGAACCTCGTGCATCTCGGCGCAGTATTCGGCCACGGGCTTTCCGGCCTTCTTGGCCGCGATCTCGGCGGGCGTGCCGTGTTCGTCGGTGGCGCAGAGAAACAGGACCTCGTGCCCCCGGCTGCGCAGGTAGCGGGCATAAAGATCGGCGGGCAGCTGGCTGCCCACGAGGTTTCCCAGATGCTTGATCCCGTTGATATAGGGGATCGCGGAGGTGATCAGGTGGCGTGCCATCTTGGTGCTCTTCGCGGTCAGGAAATCCGTTCCGCTATACCGCCCGCCCTTCCAAAGGACCAGAGGGGGAGGAGTTCGGATCTTTCCCCTTGACCGAGCGCAAGCCCCGCTTTCTAAATGCTATCCATTGATCGGAATTCTTTGCGATCGGGCCCAAGCCCGGAAAATGTTATTGGAGCTGGCCTTTGACGGCACTCTTTCCCGGAACCCTGTCAGTCGGGGTTCGTGTATTTTTGAACGATGCGACCTGCATCACCCAAAGCAGCGAACAGGCCGAACGTTTCGGGGCTGAGATAGACGCTGCGAACACGCCTGACCGGCTCGACCTGACTGGTCGCCGAACCGCGGAACTGCCTCCCCATTCATGGCATCAAACACATGGACCGGGCCGATTTCGGGCTGTGAGCCGGATGAGGCCGTCAGGTCGCGGCAGACTAAAGCCGAGGAAGATACCAAGTTGGCGCAGCCCTGGGCTCGTCAGTCTCGATCAGACGTGTCCGCGGCGCCCCCGCGCGGCGCAAGTTCATTTCTAAAAAGGGAAGGCCTCTCGAATGTCCATCATATCACCAAATTCTTCGTCTGTTGGCGGCGCGGCATCGTCTGACGATCAAATCATATATATCGCCGAAGATGTGATGATTACCACTGTAGGCGGAGTGAACGCCTTCGATTTCTCTGTCTATGAGAATGTCCAGTTCATTGTCGAAGGATATGTCGCGAGTTCGGAGCCGAACAACGCGTCGATCGACGGCGCCAGCGACATCTACGGCGCAAGCAGCTAGAATTTCGTACAGATTGCCGAAAGCGGCCTCGTGGTTGGCGAATACGGTGTCGCGCTGGTGGGATCGACCGGAGAGATCACCAATCACGGGATCATCGACGGTCGGTCGACCGGCGTGGTGCTTTCCGGGTCGAGCGGACAACTGGTCAACTACGGCACGGTCGAAGGCGGGAGGTTCGGAGGCACCGCGGGCGTGTCAGCCCCGGGTTCGTCGGGGTTCATCCTGAACTACGGCTCCATCCAGGGCGGCATGGGCATCCTGACTTCGGGGAACGGCACCTATATCTACAACGGGGGCTCCATCGTGGGCACGTCGAGCGTCGGGATAAACGCACTCGGCGTCGAAACAACGATTGTCAATGACGGTGATATCCGGTCTGAAATCAGCGCCGGCGTCTTGAGCGATCAGGGGCTCGCGCTCGAGAACAATGGCGCGATCAGCGGCCAGACCGGGGTCTCCCTCGATACATCGTTCGGGGGGAGCGATCATGTCGTGCTGAACTCCGGCACCATCACCGGCGTGGCGACAGCCCTCTTCCTCGAAGGCGGCGCGGCGCAGTCGATCACCAATTCCGGCGTGCTTCAGTCTGCCGACAGCTGGGCCGTCGAGGTCGGCGCGGCGGGGTTTTCCGACCTCGTCCTGATCAACAGCGGTATCATCCAGTCGACCGCCGGCTTCGCTTTCCTCGGCACCAACGAGGCGTCGGCCAGCGATGTCCTCGTCTCGTCGGGCGCGATCTTCGGGAACGTCTCGCTCGTGGATGGGGCCGACTTCTTCCAACTCGTCGGGGACGGTTTCGTGGCGGGAACGGTCGAGCTCGGGGCCGGCGACGATATCGCCTTTGGCGCGTCAGCTGATGATGTGATCGACGGCTCCTCCGGCGCGGACTACATCTCCGGGGGGGGCGGTTCGGACGCGCTCGATGGCGGCGACGGGCTGGACATCATCCTTGGCGGGGACGGTGCGGACAGCATCACCGGCGGCGCGGGCATCGATTTCCTCCTCGGGGAGGAAGGGGCCGACGTGTTCTATTTCCGCGCGACGACCGACAGCCCGACGGGCGGCGACGTGACCTCGATCCTCGATTTCGAACAGGGCGCGGATCTGATCGACCTCTACACCATCGAAACCAGCATCGCGTTTCTGGGCAATGACGC
>Ga0208112_100259_pt1 | contig 68286 bp, 73 predicted proteins | sample HotLakConsoUCCLE_FD_184736 | JGI IMG/M metagenome (GOLD analysis project Ga0208112, IMG submission 184736) | Hypersaline microbial mat communities from Hot Lake, Washington, USA - Hot Lake Consortium UCC-LE (SPAdes) (version 2) ...
GCGCTATCATCGCATCCGGCGGGTGTGGTCTGTGGCATATTTTGCCCCGTTGCAGGTCTGGCTTAAGCAACCACATTCCTACAACAATGCAAATGCTTACGCCACTCCCGCCAACCCGTCAGACCACTGCCGGTGAATAATCCGGGCTAGCCGTGACGGTGCCGTGACGGTGCCGTGACGGGGCCGTGACGGGGCCGCGCCGCCGCACGAAACGCACGGCGCGGCCCTGTCGGCGCGTCACGCGGCGAGGCGCTGCGCTTCGATATGCGCGGCTTCGATGATCGCCTCGCCGTCCTCGCCCATGATGCCGTCGGCGGCGACGATCTTGATGTCGGTGATGCCGAGGAAGCCGAGGAAGAAGGTCAGCCAGGGGCTCATGAAATCGATCTCGCTGCCGATCTTCGTGCCCCCGGAGGCGGCCGCGACATAGGCCTTCTTGCCCTCGACGAGGCCGACCGGGCCGTTCTCGGTGTACTTGAAGGTCCGCCCGGCGCGGGCGACGAGATCGGCCCAGGCCTTGAGGCTCGCGGGAACGCCGAAATTGTAGACCGGGGTGGACAGCACGATGATGTCGGCCGCCTCCAGTTCGGCGATCAGGGTGTCGGCGATCCCTGCGAGTTCGGCCTGTTCGGGGGTGCGCTCGCCCTCGGGGGCGAGGTTCGCGGCGAAACGTTCGGCGCTGACGAAGGGCAGGGCGTCCTCCGCGAGGTCGCGGACGACCACGTCGGCCTCGCCGGTGCGGGTCAGGCCGTCGACGATCCGCTGGCCGAGCGCGTTCGAGACGCTTTCCTCGCCGCGGATGCTGGCCTTGATGTGAAGGATTGTGGTCATGGGAGTTTTCCTTTCGAATATCGTGTCTTCCCTCCCCGCGGGGGAGGGGGATTCGGGGCTAGGCCGCGTCGACGAGGACAAGTTCTGCGTCCTCGAGCGCTGTCACGGTCACCTCGCCCAGCGCGGTGATGGCGATGCCGTCACGCGCCTTCGCCTCGATCTCCCCGATCCGCACCCTGCCGGTGGCGGGGACGAGGTAGAGGTGCCGATCCGCCGAGCGCGGGCGGTAGGTCACGCTCTCGCCAGCCCTGACCGTCGCGCCCAGCACGCGGGCATCGGCTCGAATGGAAAGCGCGTCACCGTCGCCTTCGATCCCGCTCGCGAGGGGGACGAAGGCGCCGCTGCGCTCGCCCCTCGGGAACTGGCGCGCGCCCCAGCCGGGTTCGCCGCCGCGGGTGTCGGGGATGATCCAGATCTGGAAGAGCCGGGTTTCCTCGTTCTCCAGGTTGTATTCCGAGTGGCGCACGCCGCTGCCAGCGCTCATCACCTGGACATCGCCGGCTGCGGTGCGGCCTTCGTTGCCCAAGCTGTCGCGGTGCGTGATGGCGCCTTCGCGGACATAGGTGATGATCTCCATGTCGCTGTGCGGATGGGCCGGAAAGCCGGTGCCGGGCGCGATCGTGTCGTCGTTCCAGACGCGCAGGCTCCCCCAGTGCACGCGGGCCGGATCGTGATAGCCCGCGAAGGAGAAGTGATGCCGCGCGTCGAGCCAGCCGTGATTGGCCGCGCCGAGGCTTTCGAAAGGACGCAGTTCGATCATTGCTCTGTCTCCTGTCCGGGGCGGGGCGCGCTCGATGGGGCCTCGCCTGTCGCTCATGCAGATGGGGGCCTTCGTTCGGATGGATAAGTGCGATAAAACTTGCCAAGATGTTCGGATGATCCGAACATGGGCGCGATGAAGCTCGGCGAACCCAGCATCGACCAGGTCCGCATCTTCCTCGCCGTGGTCGAACAGGGGAGCTTCGGCGGCGCGGCGAAAGCCATGGGGCGCGCGGTTTCGGCGATCAGTTACGGGATCGCGCAGATGGAGGCGCAGCTCGCCGTCACCCTGTTCGAACGCGAGGGTTCGCGCCGCCCGGTCCTGACCCCGGCGGGCGAGGGGCTGCTGCCCGAGGCCCGCACCCTCGTCGACCGGGTCGATGCGCTGATGGCGAAGGCGCGCAGCCTCCATGCGGGGCTCGAATCCTCGATCGGGCTCGTCATCGACGTGATGGTTCCGGGCGAGGTCATCGCCGCCGTGCTCGCCGATTTCCGCGCGACCTTCCCGACCGTGGTGCTGCGGCTGCGGGTCGAGGCGCTGGGCGCGGTGGTCGAATGCCTGCTGGGCGAAGGGGCGCAGCTCGCCCTGGGCGGGCCGATCGCCGGTGCGGACCCGCTGCTCGAGCGGCAGGCGATCGGCGAGATCGAACTGGTCCCCGTCGCCGCCCCCGCGCATCCACTGGCGCGTCCCGGCATCGCTGCGGGGGAGAGCCGCCGCCACCTCCAGCTGGTGCTGTCGGATCGTTCGACCCGGACCGAGGGGCGCGAGTTTTCGGTGCTGAGCCCGCTGACCTGGCGGCTCGGCGATCTCGGCGCGAAGCATGTCCTGCTGAGGCAGGGGCTGGGCTGGGGCAATATGCCGCGCCACATGATCGCGGCCGACCTGGCGAGCGGGCAGCTGGTCGAGCTCGACCTGCCGGAAAGGCCCGGGGCGAGCTACACGCTCGCCGCGCTGTGGCGGCGCGACACCCGGCTCGGCCCGGCAACGAGCTGGCTGATCGACGCCTTCCGCGCGCGCTTGTCGAAGGAGCGCCCGGGCCGGTCCTGACGGATCGCGATCCGGCCTAGCGGCTGCGGAGCCAGCGCCGCGCCTCGTCGGGCGCGTCGAAGAACTCGACCTCGACCCCTTCGGCGATGCGGCGATACTGCATCCGCACCAGCGGCGCGCTCGACACCACGGCAAAGCGCGTCAGGCCGTTGTCGCGCCCGGCGAGGATCGAATCGCGGATCACCTGCGCGGTCGCGCGGTCCTGCGGCACGAAATCGCGCAGGTCGCCCAGGGCGCTGAACGGTGCGCGGTCGCGCAGGAACGGCTTGGCCTTGTCGAGCAGTTCGGCGAGGAAACCCTCCATGCTCGCCTTGGTCCACAGCCCGCTGATCGCGAAATGCAATTCCGCGCGGTGCCGATCGAGCGAGATCGAATGCGAGGGCGCGAGCGAAGCCATGCCCTTTCCGTAACGTCACCTGCGTAAAGATTGCGATAACGCGGGCAGGACTTTCTTCACCCTGCCCGCGCCGGAGCCTTGCCCCTCAGGGCGCGCGCAGCCAGTCGAGCGCTTCGCCCATGTCCTCGAAATAGCCCATTTCGAGCGCGCCGCTGACCCGGCGCAGCTGCTGCATCTGGAGGACCGAGGAATAGATGATCGCCATGCGCGTGACGCCGACCTTGGCCGAGATGTCCTGCGACATCTGCATCCGTTCGGCCACGTCGCGCGGCTGGACGCTGCACTGCCTGAGATCGCCGACCGCGCGAAAGCCGCGGCGGTCCTCGATGAAGGGTTTCGCCGTGCGGCGCAGTTCCTCGAGGAAGCGGTCGATCGCCTCGACCGTGAACAGGCCCGAAAGCGCATAGTGCACTTCGCGCCGCGCATCGTCGCGCGTGACCGAAAAGACGGGTGCGAGGCTGGCCATGCCGCGCACATAACAGGGGTCGGGTAAACGGGTTCTAAAGCCTCGTCACCCAGCCGTGCGGATCGGGCGCGGTGCCGCGCTGGATGCCGACCAGTTGCTCGCGCATCTTTGCGGTCAGCTGTCCGGTCCCGCCTGCGCCGATGGTGAACTCGCCTTCGGGCGAGGCGACCGTGCCGACCGGCGTGACCACCGCGGCGGTGCCGCAGGCCATCGTCTCGGTCAGCGCGCCGCTTTCCGCTTCGCTGCGCCATTGTTCGAGCGAATAGGGTTCCTCGCGCACGTCGAGCCCTTCGGCGCGCAGCATGGCGATGAGGCTGTCGCGGGTGATGCCGGGCAGGATCGTGCCGGTCAGCGGCGGGGTGATGACGCTGCCGTCGGCGCGCACGAAGAACAGGTTCATGCCGCCCAGTTCCTCGATCCACCTGTTCTCGACCGCATCGAGGAACACGACCTGGTCGCAGCCCTGCGCGATCGCCTGCGCCTGCGGCACGAGGGATGCGGCGTAGTTCCCGCCGGTCTTGGCCGCGCCCGTCCCGCCCGGAGCGGCGCGGACATAGCCCTGCGCGACCCAGATCCGGACCGGCGCGACCCCGCCCCTGAAATAGCTGCCCGCGGCCGACAGCAGGACGAGGAACTTGTACTGTTTCGCCGGGCGCACGCCGAGAAACGCCTCGGACGCGAACATGAAGGGGCGGATATAGAGCGATCCGCCCTCGATCGGCGGCAGCCAGTCGGCGTCGGCGATGACCGCTTCGCGCACCGCGGCGAGGAAGGTCTCCTCGGGCAGTTCGGGCATTGCCATGCGCCGCGCGCTGGCGTTGAAGCGGGCGGCGTTGGCCTCGGGCCGGAACAGCGCGAGCCCGCCGTCGGCGTGGGCGAAGGCCTTCATGCCTTCGAAGATTTCCTGCGCGTAATGCAGCACGCTTGCCGCCGGATCGAGCGTCAGCGGCTGGCGCGGGCCAATCGTCGGGGCCTGCCATCCGCCCCGGTCCTCGTCGTAATCGATCGTCACCATGTGATCGGTGAAGATCTTTCCGAACCCGGGATCGGCGATCAGCTCCGCACGCCGTTCGGCGGGCGTGGGCGAGGGATGGGGGAGGCGGGTGAACTGCATGGATCGGCGGTTAATATGGCCGGTGCACTTGGGCAAGCCGGAGTCTTGTTTTGCACAGCGCATCCGCGCTGCGATGTCCTCGCGCCTTCGGCGCTGCGGGCGCACACTCGCGCTTGCGACGGCTTTGCCCCGGCGCAGCGCTTGTTTTCGGGTGTGCCCGAGGAAGCCCGCGCGCATATCCTGCCAGTGCGGCCCGAAAGGCAGCAAGGGCGACCACCCGCCTGCAGTCCCGTCGGGGCCGGGGACATCGCACGCCGGATGGCGTGCGGACGAAAGACGCAAAGCAAAAAATGAAAAGGGCGCTTCCAGCCCGCCCCTTGTGCCGTGGCGGATGGAAACGCCCTTTCATGGTCAGCGGCCAGGAAGTGCCGCTCACGAAGCCTCTAGGGGTACCGTCTTACCGATAGTGCTCCGCGCGGAAACTTGCCGACCTCTCTGCTGAACCATGAGACATCGGATCACCTCCTTTCGCGCTAGTGTGCCAAGACCCTGCCGTTTCACCGGGGGCCGAGAACCGCGTTCGCCGCTGGCCTCGTCCTCTATGTGAATCATGGCAGGGGGCTGTGCAAGACTTGAAAAAATCTTTTCCCGCGTCACAATGAGCCTTCATCGCATTGAGGACTTATGGGGCGTCCGGCGGGAAATTCCGGACGCCTTTTCTTTGTTACATGCAGAAGACTGGCGCGATAGGCAGTCGCCGCTGTGGATAAGCGCGAATCTCCTTCGCCGGGACGCGCGCTTCAGGTGGGTGGCGAGCGCCCGATGCGGCGGCGCCCGTGCGGGATCACCGGCAATCCTCGATCACGCGGCTGACCTCGGCATGGCTGGGCAGGTAGAGCGGCGGCGTCCCCTCGACCTCGAGTGCGAAGCGTCCCTTGGAGAGCGCCATCGCATCGAGGATCGGATCGTTTGCCGGGATGAACACCAGCCGATCGGCCGCGCCCCCGCCGGGGCGGGCGACGAATTCACGTTCCGCCGTTTCGGTCCTGATCCGCACCTGGGGGGTCTGGTTGTCGGGTGCCGCGAAGACCCCCAACATGATCGCGCCGGAGCCGAAGCTGCATGTCAGGCCCATTCCCCCGTCCTTGGGATCGGCCAGTTCGAAGAAGGCGACCGAACGTGACTGCGACCGGCGATAGCCCCATTCTCCCGGCGTGGCGGGTGCGTCCATCCAGTTCTCGGGGGCCGGTGCCGGCGCGGGTGTCGGAGTCGGACTCGGGACCGGTGTCGGAGACGGCGAAGGCGTCGGGGAAGGCGCCGGAGCCGGCCGGGCCGCCGGCGTGGGGGCCGGGGCGGGCGCGGGCGTCGGGGCGGGGGCGGAAGGGATGCAGGCGGCGAGCGCCAGCGTGGCGGCGATGACGGGCAGGGCAGCTTTCATGGCCGCACTTTGCGCGCTAGGGCATGGGCTTGTCCATGCCGGAAACGCCGCCCCCTTCCTCGGCTCGCCCCGCGAGGCCCGCCAAGCGCCGCGTCGACCACCTGCTGGTCGAGCGCGGGCTCGCCGAAAGCCGCACGCGCGCGCAAGCGCTGGTGATGGCGGGGCTGGTGTTCGCGGGCGAGGCGAAGGTGGACAAGCCCGGCCAGCAGGTGCCGCAGGACGCGGCGATCGAGGTGCGCGGGCGCGATCATCCCTGGGTCAGCCGCGGCGGGATCAAGCTCGACCATGCGCTCGACGCTTTCGCGATCGACGTGCAGGGGGCGGTGGCGATGGACATTGGTTCATCCACCGGTGGCTTTACCGACGTCCTGCTGGAAAGGGGCGCGGCGCACGTCTTCGCGGTCGATTCGGGGACCAACCAGCTCGCCTGGAAGCTGCGGCAGGACCCGCGCGTGACCGTGCTCGAACGGACCAGTGCACGCATCCTCACCCGCGCCGAGATAGACCGGGAATGCGATCTCGTGGTGTGCGATGCGAGCTTCATCGCGCTGGCGAAAGTGCTCGAACGCCCGCTGGAACTCGCCGCGCCCGATTGCCGGGTGGTCGCTCTCATCAAGCCGCAGTTCGAGGTCGGGCGCCACGAGGTCGGCAAGGGCGGGGTGGTCCGCGATCCGGCGCTGCACGAGCGCGTCTGCGGCGAGGTGCGCGAATGGCTCGGGACGATCGGTTTCGCGGTCGAGGGAATCGTGACGAGCCCGATCACCGGGCCGCAGGGCAATGTCGAATTCCTGGTGAGCGCCCGGCGAGGTCGAACGGGCGGCTGATCGGGCGGCCGATCGGGCGGACCGGCGCGCGGCCGCGTGGATGGCCGCAACGAAAAAGGCCGGCGGCAGCGCATCGCTGCCACCGGCCCTTTCGTCAGCCCGAAGGCCGGACCGATTATTCGGCCGGAGCTTCTTCTTCGGCGGCTTCTTCGGCCGGAGCTTCTTCGGTCATGCCTTCTTCGGTCATGCCTTCTTCGGTCATGCCTTCTTCGGCCATGCCTTCTTCGCCCATGTCCATGCCTTCCATCTCGCCTTCCGGCGCCATTTCGGTTTCTTCGACCGAGGTGGTGTCGGCTTCGGTGGCGGCGTCTTCAGCCGGCTCGGCGCAGGCGGCGGTGAGAGCGAGGGCGCCGGAAACGGCGATCAGCGAGAAAAGGTTGGTGGTCTTCATTTTCGTGTTCCCCTAATCGGCCCCTTGACCGGGGCCATGATTTTGGATTGGGACGCGCGTGGGATTTCCTGCCGCATAGCGCCCCGAATCGCGGCAAGAATGCGGCGTGAGTAGCAGAATGCGCCCGCCTTGCTAACCGAAATCGTCATAATTTCGCCTCATTTCACCTTGCGTCCCCCGAAACGCGCAGGGGATGTCCGGTTTCGGGACAGCCGCGCGCCGGGCATCGTCGCGGTTCGGACGGGTGCGATTGGCCTTCGCCCCGTGCTTGTGTATCGCGCGATGCCTGGGCAGTGGCCCCGGCATAGGCAGGGCGACTCGCGCGAGAGGCGGGGACGAGGGGCGGCGCAGCCCCCGCCCGCCGGATCGGCGGATCGCCGGGAGAGGTGATGCATACACTCGCTTCGAAAGGGCAGTTGCGCACAAGCTTTTTGCGCTGGTCCCTGTTCTTCGTTCCGCTGATCGTGCTGCTCGGCTTCGTTTCGGGCGAGATCGGCGGGGCCGACACGCCATGGTTCGCCGCGCTCGAAAAGCCCGCGATCTTCCCGCCGCCGGCGGTGTTCGGGATCGTGTGGGGGGTGCTCTACGTCATGATCGGGCTCGCCAGCGCGCTGGTGGCGAGCGCGTGGGGCGCGCGCGGGCGGGCGCTGGCGCTGGGCGTCTTCGCGCTGCACTTCATCGGCCCGCTCGCCTGGACGCCGGTGTTCTTCGGGCTGCAGGAAATGCGGATCGCGCTTTACGTGCTGGGCTATTCGGTGGTCAGCCTGCTCTTCGTCGTCGTGCTCTATTGGCGGGTGCGCAAATGGGCGGGGATCCTGCTCCTGCCCTATCTCGCCTGGGCGAGCTTCGCCGCGGCGCTCAACTACCAGTTCATCGCCGAGAACCCGGACGGCGGCCCGGCGAACCCGAGCGGGGCGATCGAACGCTTCGACCTCGGCGCGGAGTGACGCGTAACCGCTGGACAAACGGCGCCCTCGCAACCAAATAGACGCCATGCAGAGCCAGAACCCGATCATCGCCGACTTCGTCAAACTCGCCAACAGCGCGGCCGGTACCTTTGCCGGCATGAGCCGCGAGGCGCGCGACAATGCGCGCGAACGCCTGCGCGAGGCGATGGGCGGCATGGATTTCGTCTCCCGCGAGGAATTCGACACGGTCAAGGCCATGGCGCAGAAGGCGCGCGAACAGGCCGACGCGCTCGAAGCGAAGGTCGCCGAACTCGAGGCGAAGCTCGCCGCGAAGTGACCGGCTGAGGCGCGCGCGTCATGCACCTGCGCGCGCCCGCCATCCTGCTCGCCGCGCGCGCCCATGGCGAGAATGCCGTGATCGCGCGGCTGATGACCGAACGGCACGGCCTTGTCGCGGCCTATGTCGCCGGAGGACGCGGACGGCGGATGCGGCCCGTCGTCATACCCGGCAACCGCGTCGCGCTCGAACTTTCCGCCAAATCGGACAGCCAACTGCCCTTCGCCCGGCTCGAACTCGAGGAAAGCCGCGCCCCCTGGATGACCGAGCCGCTGCCCGCCGCGGCGATCCAGTGGGCCTGCACGCTCACCGCCTCGGCCCTGCCCGAACGCAATCCTTATCCCGCCCTGCACTGCGCGCTCGACGGGCTGCTCGGGGCGATCTGCCATGCGCCCTCGGCGCGCGGCTGGCTCGGCGCGATGGTCGCCTACGAGACGCTGCTGCTGCGCGAGACCGGCTATGGCGCGCCGCCGGGCGAGGCCGCCCCGCCGCTCGATGCGCCGCTGGAGCAGCAATTCGCCGCCTTCCGCGCGCTGCACGGGCCGATGGGGCGGCACGCCCTTGCAGGAAGCCCGGGCGATGGTATGGCCGCGCGCGTCCTCCTGGGCGAACGGCTTGCCCGGATGGTGAGGTGAGGGGCTGTTGAATGAAAATCGCGGTGCTGCCCGGCGACGGGATCGGTCCTGAAGTCACGCGCGAGGCGGTGCGCGTGCTCGAAAGCCTTGCCCTGCCGCAGCTCACCCTGTTCGAAGGCGATGTCGGCGGGATCGCCTACAGGCGCCACGGGCACCCGCTTCCGCAGGAGACGCTGGAAATGGCCCGCGCCGCCGATGCCGTGCTGTTCGGCGCGGTGGGCGATCCGTCCTGCGACGGGCTGGAACGCCATCTGCGGCCCGAACAGGCGATCCTCGGCCTTCGCAAGGAGCTGGGCCTGTTCGCGAACCTGCGTCCGGCCAGGGTGTTCGAAGGGCTCGAACACCTTTCGCCGCTGCGCCCCGAAATCGCGCGCGAGCTGGACATCCTGATCGTGCGCGAGCTTACCGGCGACGTCTATTTCGGGAGGAAGGGCGAGCGCACCACGGATGCGGGCGAGCGCGAGGGCTGGGACGAAATGGCCTATTCCGCGCCCGAGATCCGCCGCATCGCCCATGTCGCCTTCCGCGCCGCCAAGGCCATGGGAGCCGGGCTGACCAGCGTCGACAAGGCCAACGTGCTCGAAACAAGCCAGGTCTGGCGCGACGTGGTGAGCGAGGTCGCAGGCGGTTACCGCGAGGTCGAGCTTTCCCACATGTATGTCGACAATGCCGCGATGCAGGTGATCGCGCACCCGGCGCAGTTCCGGGTGATGCTCACGGGCAACCTGTTCGGCGACATCCTGTCCGACCTCGCCAGCGCGGCGGTCGGTTCGATCGGCCTCCTGCCGAGCGCTTCGCTGGGCGAACGGCAGACGGCGCACGGCACTTTCGGCCTTTACGAACCGATCCACGGCAGCGCGCCCGACATTGCCGGCGAGGGCAGGGCGAACCCGATGGCGACGATCCTGTCGGCGGCGATGATGCTGCGCCATTCCTTCGGCCGCGAGGAGGACGCCGCGCGGATCGAGGCGGCGGTGGCGAAGGCGCTCGCCGACGGGATCCGCGGCGGCGACCTCGGCGGCGATCACGGCACCGAGGCGATCGGCGCGGCGGTGCGCGAGCGGCTCTGATCCGCCGCGGGCGCCATGCTCCAACTGGCCATCATCCTTCCGACGCTCAACGAGCGCGGCAATCTCGCCCCGCTGGTCGAGCGGATCGAGGGCGCGCTCGGGCCGGAGGGCTGGGAAGTCCTGATCGTCGACGACGACAGCCGCGACGGCACGGCGGACGAGGCGCGCGCGCTGGCGCTGACCGACCGGCGGGTGCGGGTGATCCAGCGGATCGGGCGGCGCGGCCTGGCGAGCGCGGCGATCGAGGGGTTCTGCGCCACCGCCGCCCCCTATGCCGCGGTGATGGACGCCGACCACCAGCACGATCCCGCCCTGCTGCCGCCGATGCTCGCGGCGCTGAAGGCGGGAGAGGCGGACGTCTGCGTCGCCAGCCGCTTTGCCGAAGGGGCGAGCACGGCGAACTGGGCGAACCCGGAGCGCGAGAAGCTTTCGGGACTTGCCAACCGCATCGCGCGCTCCCTGACCGGCGTGGAGCTGACCGACCCGATGAGCGGCTATTTCATGCTGCCGACCGCGACGGCGCGCGCGCTCGTCCCGCGCCTCTCCGGCATAGGTTTCAAGATCCTGCTCGACCTTCTCGCCACTTCGGACAGGCCGCTGCGCGTCAGGGAATTCCCGCTCGATTTCGCGGCCCGGCGCGAAGGGGTGAGCAAGCTCGACCGCGCGATCCTGTTCGATTTCCTCGCCGGGCTCTACGACAAGACCATGGGCCGCCTGATCCCCACCCGCTTCGCCCTGTTCGGCACGGTCGGCGCGCTGGGCGTGATCGTCCATTTCGCGGTGCTGACCGCGCTGCTCTTCGTCTACGAGGAAGGCTTCACGCTGGCGCAGGCTCTCGCGGTGCTGGTGGCGATGAGCTTCAACTTCTGGCTCAACAACTGGCTGACCTATCGCGACCAGCGTCTGCGCGGTGCGGGTGCGGTTCTGCGCGGCTGGCTGGGTTTCTGCGGAACCTGCGCGGTGGGCGGCTTCGCCAACGTGGCGGTGGCGACGTTACTGGAGAGCCAGGGGGTGTTCTGGGCGCTCGCCGCGCTCGCGGGCATCCTGATCGGGTCGGTCTGGAACTATGCCCTGTCCAGCCGCTTCGTCTGGGGACGGTTCTAGGAGTGTGAGCTCCTGCGAAGGCAGGAGCCTCGGGCGGCCTTGCGCCAACCGGCATGAGGTCCCGGCGTTGGCCTTTCGGCCTGCTTCGCGTCCGCCGGGACTCGCGCGAGGGAGCTAGCGCCAGCCCGAAATCCACGTCCAGTCGGCGAAGCTCATCGGGCCGTCTAGCGGCGCGGCGGTAAGCACTTTCCAGAACAGCGCAAAGAAGCCGATGCTTCCCAGTGGGACCGCCCAGCCGAGCCAGCGCAGGCGTTCGACCTGCCGCAGGTCGGACAGCGACAGGGCGAGGGCGGCGAGCAGGAACACGCTCGGCATCATGTAGTGATAGTAGAACTGCACCGGCTTCGGCGCGATGACCCACAGCCCGAGGCTCGCCGCATAGCCGACCACCACGCCGACCCTGGCCCAATCGCGCCGCCAGACGCCCGTGACCATGCACCACACCAGCGCGAAAAGCCCCAACAGCATCGTCAGCGGATTGCCGATCAGCAGCACCCCGCGCTGCGCCCCGTCGGCGTATTCGTAGAGATACCAGATCCCCCGCGTGTTGGTGATCCATTGCGGCCAGGTGCTCTGGTAATTGTGCGGCGCCATGACCGAGGCCTGCAGTTCGACGATTTCCCGGTGCAGCTCGACCAGGCCGAACGGGAACAGGTGCCCCTCCAGCGGCGAGGGGCGCAATGGCGCGCCCAGCCAGTAGCCGGGAAGGAAGGTCAGCGCATAGACGGTGAGCGGGACGAGGCCGAGCCATGCGAAGGCTTCGAGCAGGCTCACTCCCGGCACGGGGATTCCCCTGCGGCTCATCAGCAACCGGCGGCGCCCGGCGGCCAGACGCGCGGCGAAGAAGGCCAGGCCCGGCAGCACGGCGAGCGGGACGGCGTTCCACTTCGCCCCGAGCGCGCAGCCCAGCGCGACCCCGCACAGCGCCAGCCGCCAGCGCCCCGTTTCGGGCTCGCGTGCGGCGGCGGCGAACTGCCAGGCGGCAAGGGCGAGGAAGGCCGCCATGAAGATGTCGAGCATGGCGATGCGCGAGTGGACGAAGAGGTGGAAACCGCTCGCCAGCAGCACGCCGAAGGCGATGCACGCATGGCGATCGAAGCTCGCGTGCCACAGCGCCCGCATCGCCGCCCCGACCGCGAACGTGCCCGCCAGCAGGGGCATGATCCGCCAGCCGAGCGGCCCGTCGCCCAGCAACCATATGCCGAGCGCGATCAGCTCCTTGCCGAGCAGCGGGTGCTCGCGGTTCAGGTATTCCCCGCCTTCGAGCAGGGCGCGCGCGGCGGGAAGGTAGTGGACCTCGTCGAAGAAGGGTGCGGTCGGGATTGCCAGCCGGATGCTCGCGAGCGCGGCGAACAGGACGGGTATGGCGAGGCACCAGCCGAGCGGGTCGCGCGGGTGTTCGGGCGGGCCCGTCATGTCGGGGCGGGCGGCGACCGGCGGAGAGGCGACCTCGTGCATGGCTGGGCCTGCGCTTACGCAAGCGCCCGGCGCTTGCCAAGCGGGATCAGGCGGCGCAGCGGCCTGCGTCGGCCGCGGGCCGCCCCCGGATCCCGCGCGCGGGCCTTCTCGCCAGCGGCTTGTAAGCCCGCGCGCCACCGCCTAATCGCCGTTCCCATGAAGAAGACGACCGGCATGGACCGCAAGGTCACGCAGAAATGGCGCCCCGCGACGCAGGCCGTGCGCGGCGGCACTTGGCGTTCCGAACAGGGCGAGACGAGCGAGGCGATGTTCCTCACCTCGGGCTATTCCTACGACGACGCGCAGACCGTCGCCGATCGCTTCGCGGGCGAGGCGGCGGGCATGACCTATTCGCGCCTCCAGAACCCGACGGTCGCCATGCTGGAGGAGCGCATCGCGCTGATCGAGGGGGCCGAGGCCGCCCGCGCGCAGGCGAGCGGGATGGCGGCGATGACCGCGGCGCTGTTGTGCCAGCTTTCCGCCGGCGACCACTGCGTCGCCGCGCGCGCCGCCTTCGGTTCGTGCCGCTGGCTGGTCGATCAGCTGCTGCCCCGTTTCGGGATCGAGACGAGCGTGATCGACAGCGCCGACAACGCCGCCTGGGAAGCGGCGATCAGGCCGAACACCAAGGTGTTCTTCTTCGAAACCCCGGCCAATCCCACGCTCGACATCGTCGATCTGCAATTCGTCTGCGACCTCGCCCGCGCTCATGGCATCACCACCGTGGTCGACAACGCCTTCGCCACGCCGGTGCTCCAGCGCCCGATGGAATTCGGCGCCGACGTCGTGGCCTACAGCGCGACCAAGCTGATGGACGGGCAGGGCCGGGTGCTGGCGGGGGCGATCTGCGCTTCGCAGCAGTGGATCGACGAGGTGCTGATGCCGTTCCAGCGCAACACCGGGCCGACGCTTTCGGCCTTCAACGCCTGGGTGGTGCTGAAAGGGCTGGAAACGCTCGAACTGCGCGCCCGCCGCCAGAGCGAGAATGCCGTCGCGCTGGGGCGCTTCATGGAGGAACGGATCGAGGCGGCGGGCGGTCGGATGCTCCATCCGGGCCTTGCGAGCCATCCGCGCCATGCGCTCGCGCTGCGGCAGATGGACGCGACCGGCCCGATCTTCGCCTTCGACGTGGGCACGCGGCAGCGGGCCTTCGCCCTGCTCGACGCGCTCGAGCTGATCGACATCTCGAACAATATCGGCGACGCCAAGACGCTGATGTGCCACCCGGCCTCGACCACCCACGCGAACATGGGCGACGAAGCACGCCGCGAGATGGGCGTGACGGACGGCCTCGTCCGGATCAATGCGGGGCTCGAGGATATCGCCGATCTTGTCGAGGACATGGACCGGGCGCTGAGTGCGGCCGGGCTCTAGCCGGCCGGCAAGGGGCCGGGGCCGCCCCCGTGCCTCGGTGAAGAGAAGGGCGGACCCGGCCCGCGCACATGACGGCTGCACGAGGCAGGACCGCCCGGAAACGACCAATCGGGAACGGTGCCGTTAAGGGCCCTGGATGGTCCCGAGGACCTGCCCTTCCTCACCCCTTCGCGCCTAAGGAAGTGCGGAAGAATTCGGGTAACGCGGCATCAACCACGAAGCGGCGCGGCGCGCGGGTTGTGCATTGCAGCATGAACCTCTACCGCAAGGCGCGCCTTTCATCGCCCCGCTGCCTTCACGCGGGGCTTCCAGAGATTCCCGGACATTTTCGCCCCATGACCCAAGCCCGCTCCCTCGCAGCCCGGCTGCGTGCCGACTGGTTCGCCCAGCCGCGCGCCGACATCCTCGCCGGCATCGTCGTCTCGCTCGCGCTGATTCCCGAGGCGATCGGATTTGCGCTGATCGCGGGGGTCGATCCGAGCGTCGGGCTCTACGCCTCGGTCGTGATCGCCATGGTGATCGCGTTCACCGGCGGACGGCCCGGCATGATCTCGGCCGCGACCGCGGCGGTGGCGGTGGTGGTGATCCCGCTGGTGAGGGAGCACGGCGTCGAATACCTCTTCGCCGCGACCGTGCTGATGGGCGTGTTCCAGGGCATCGCGGCGCTGCTGCGGCTCGACCTGCTGATGCAGTTCGTCAGCCGCAGCGTCATCACCGGCTTCGTGAACGCGCTCGCGATCCTCATCTTCATGGCGCAGATCCCGCAGCTTACCGGCGTGGGCATCGAGACCTATGTCATGGTCGCGGCGGGGCTTGCGATCATTTACGGCTTTCCCAGGATTACCAAGGCGGTGCCGAGCCCGCTGGTCGCCATCCTGCTGCTGACGGGCGCGGCGGTGTGGTGGGGCCTGCCGGTCAACACCGTCGCGGGCGAGGGCGAACTGCCCGACGGCCTGCCGTTCTTCCGCCTGCCGGACGTGCCGCTCACGCTGGAGACGCTGCGGATCATCGCGCCCTATTCGCTCACCATGGCGGCCGTGGGCCTGCTCGAAAGCCTGCTCACCGCGCAGATCGTCGACGACATGACCCACACCGACAGCGACAAGCGCCGCGAATGCGCCGGACAGGGCGGGGCGAACATCGCCGCCGCGTTCTTCGGCGGGATGGGCGGCTGCGCGATGATCGGGCAGTCGGTCATCAACGTCGCGAGCGGCGGGCGCGGGCGGCTGTCGACCTTCACGGCGGGCGCGTTCCTGCTGTTCCTGCTGACCGTTCTGGGCGACTGGGTCGGGCGGGTTCCGATGCCCGCGCTGGTCGCGGTGATGATCATGGTTTCGATCGGGACCTTCTCGTGGAACTCGATCCCGAACCTGCGCCGCCACCCGCCCAGCTCGAGCGCGGTGATGATCGCCACCGTGGTGGTGGTCGTATGGACCCATGACCTCGCCCTCGGCGTGCTTGTCGGGGTGCTGCTTTCGGGCATCTTCTTCGCCGGCAAGGTGCGGAACCTGTTCGATGTCGAGCGGGTGCGCCGGCCCCATTCGGCGGTCTATGTCGTCACCGGCGAGATCTTCTTCGCCAGCGTCGACAAGTTCATCGCCAGGCTCGGCCCCGAAAGCGCCTACGAGGATGCCGCCCGCCATGTCGTGATCGACGTTTCGAGGGCGCATTTCTGGGACATCTCGGCGATCGGAGCGCTGGAAAAGGTGGTCGAGCGGATGCGCCGCAACGGGCGGCACACGCGGGTCGTCGGATTGAACGCGGCGAGCGCGGACCTGTTCGACAAGTTCGCGCTGGAGGACCGGACCGGGCTGGAACTGGGACTGGCGCCGCACTGACCTTCGCTGCGGGCGGCCGCCCGGCCTTGCGGCGCTGCGCGCCGGGTGCTGTTGCCGCCGTCGTCGGACAGTGTAATCGGGCGGCGTCAATCCGAGGGAGCATCCGCATGGGCAAGTCCGCCGAACTGGTCTTCGATTTCGTCAGCCCCAACGCCTACCTCGTCTGGTGGCCCTTGCGCGACCTGTGCCGCCGGCACGGGGCGGAGCTTGTCGTCACCCCCGTCTTCCTCGCCGGGATGCACCGCATCACCGGCAACGCCCCGCCGATGATCCGCGACAGGGACGTGCGCGGCAAGAACGCCTACGCCCAGCTCGAAATCGACCGCTTCATCGCCCGGCACGGCCTCACACGCTACCGGCTCCACCCGCAATTCCCGTTCAATTCGATAGGCCTGCAGCGGATGCTCCTCGCCGCCTGCGAGGACGGGCGCGGGGTCGATTTCGCCGAGAGCCTCCTGCGCGCGATCTGGGAGGAGGGGATCGACCTCGCCGATGCCGGGGCGCTGGGGGAACGGATCGCGGCGGCGGGGTTCGATCCGCAGGCCCTTTCCGAACGCGCGCAGGACGAGGGGCTGAAGCAGCGCCTCGCCGCCAGCACCGACGACGCGGTCGAACGCGGCGCTTTCGGCATCCCGACCATCTTCGTCCCCGCGGGCAGCGGGCGCGAATCGATGTTCTTCGGCAAGGAAAGGCTCGACCAGGTCGAAGAGGCGCTCGCCGCCTGACGCCGCAGGGCCTGGGCACCGCTCCCGCCCGGGCATGGGCGCGTTGCAAATATGCCATTTGTCAAAGTCATCGGGACCCGCGGCCAAAATCGCGCGTTAGGCCCCTTGTGAGCGAGGCGGGAATCGTTACCTTGGAGCCATCATGAAAGAGCTGTTCCAACACGCTGCCATAACCGACGGGGTCACCGTCCGGGTCGCCGTCAATTTCCTGCCGGAGCAATCGCATCCCGAGGCCGGAAAATGGTTCTGGGTGTATCACATCCGGATCGAGAACGGCTCTCACGAAACCATTCAGCTGCGGACCCGTCACTGGCGGATCACCGATGCGCGCGGGATGGTGAACCATGTCGACGGCGAGGGCGTGGTCGGCGAACAGCCCAGGCTCGCCCCGGGCGAAAGCCATGATTACGTGTCGGGCTGCCCGCTGACGACGCCGCACGGTTCGATGGAAGGCTTCTACACCTTTGCGCGTGCCGACGGATCGCCGTTCGAGGTGCGGATCCCCTTCTTCCCGCTGGCCGCCCCCGAAACGGCCGACGGGCGCTCTTCCGCCTGACGCCCGGGATGCCGGGGGCGGGGCGGCTTGCGCGGTCCTGCGCCCCCCGCTAGGCGCTTGCCCCCGTGAAGCGCACCCATCTTCCCCTCAATGCCCTGCGCGTGTTCGACGCGGCGGCGCGGCACCTGTCCTTCACCCGCGCGGCGGACGAACTCGCCGTGACCCCCGCCGCGGTCGGCCAGCAGATCCGCGCGCTGGAGGACCATCTCGGCGTGGTCCTGTTCCGCCGCACCTCGAAGGGGCTCGAACTCACCCCCGAAGGCGCGGCCGGGCTCGACCCCTTGCGCGAAGGCTTCCTGCGGTTCGAGGAAAGCGTGCAGGCGATGCAGGTCGGGCAATCCTCCGACCGCTACACCATCGCGAGCCCCCGCGAATTCTACTCCGTCTGGCTCGCGGCGCGCCTCGCCGCGTTCCAGGCCGGGCGGCCGGGCATCCAGTACATTCTCGCCCCGGGCGAGGAGACCGATTTCACCGAGGCCAATCTCGACTGCGCGGTGCGCCTGATCGACGCGCCGGGCGATCTCGAGGGCGTGCGGCTCACCCCGGCCAAGCGTGTCACCGTCGCCGCCCCCGGCGCGCGCCCGGAAACCCGCGACGCGTGGATCGACTGGCCCGGCGCCGCCCTGCCCGAAGGCATCTCACCCTCCATCCGCGCGGCCAATCCGGGTCAGGCGCTCTCCAGCGTGCTCGCCGGGATGGGCCGCACCATCCTGCCGCTCGCGTTGGCCGAAGCCGCGCTCGCGGACGGCCGGCTCGAAGCGCTGGCAGGGCCGGAGGACGCGCGCCGCGCCTACTGGCTGGTCGCCCCCCTGCCGCAATGGCGCCAGCAGAAGGTGCGCGCGCTGGTCGAGTTCCTGACCGCATGAGCGCCCCGATCCGCGCCGTCCCCGAGATCGAGACCCCGCGTTTTCGCCTGCGCGGCCTGCGCCGGTCGGACCTCGCGGCGCTGTTCCCCACCATGTCGGACGAGGCGAGCGCGCTCTATCTCACCCGGCCCGCCTTCGCCTCGCACACCGACCTGTGGCAATGGCTCGCCGCGCCCGGCTGGCCGGGGCGCACCTGGATCGCCGAAGACCGGGAAAGCGGTGACGTCGCGGGCCGTTTCGTCGCGGTTCCTGCGGGGCGCGAGGGTGTCGAGGAGATCGGCTACATCACCTGCCTGCACCGTCAGCGCGAAGGCGTCGCGCGCGAATGCACCGCCGCGCTGGTGCGCCATCTTTTGCTTGCCCCGGCTTCGCAGGGAGGCGGCGCGCGCAAGATCGAGGCCGTGGTCGACACCCGCCACGCCGCCTCGATCCGCCTGCTCGAAACGCTCGGCTTCACCCGCGAGGCGCATTTCCGCGAACACGAGGAAACCCATGCCGGAATGTGCGACATCTATGTCTTTGCCCTGCTCGCGGGCGAGGCGGACCGGCTGCCCGTCTGATCGCGCCGGTCGTCGCCCCCCGCGACGCCGGACGATTCGGCGGCGCGGGTGAGGTTCGCGACCGCGAGATCGACCGCCCGGTTCCCCCAGATGTTGAGCGCGATGCCGTCGCGCAGCCTTTCGGCATTGGCGCGGGCGAAGGCCGGATCGCCGAGCGCGCGGTGCAGTATCTCGATCGTCGTCATCTCGCTCCCCGCCGTCGCCGGCGTCTGCGGCCGCGCGGCGAGCATCCGCGCGCTTTGCAGATCGTTCGAGGCGAGCGCGGCGACGAGCATGTAGAAATGGTGCATCGTATCGGCCGCGGGGCGCGAGGCGATCTGGGCGCGCAGTTCCTCCGCGGTGAGGCCGATCTCGTCTTCATCGTCCGGGCAGGACGGCGCCTCGGCATCGATCAGCGCGCGCAGGGTGGGGAAGTTCGCCCCCTGTTCGAAAGCGATCCTGAGATTCGATCGCGCTGCCTCGCACTTGCCCTCCGCCAGCAGGACCTTGCCCGCGATCGCGTTGGCGAAGGAATTGTACGGATCCGCATCGAGCGCGAGCTGCAGGTCGCGCCAGGCCGGGCCGGATGCGCGGATCGGCTCGCCCGCGCGGCGCGCGGCCTGGTATGCGGCGAAGGCGCGGCGCGCGCGGAAATAGGGGACGTAATCGCTGTCCGGGTGGCGTTGGATGCAGGTGTCGACGAGCTGCGCGACCTCGCCGCCGGCGGCGCGGCGGTTCTCGATCGTGAGGAAGCAGGCGAACCCGCTTGCGAGCGGATCGCCCAGTGCCGCGCGCCGATCCTGCGCGAGCGCGCCGGTGGGCGAGGTGATGTGGGTGAGCGCGAGACGCAGCTGCCGGGCGAAGCGTTCGGGCCGGGCGGGGTCGTGTTCGATCAGTTCGTTGAACAGCGTCCTGCCGGCTGAATTGGTGAAGCTGACGAAGGCCTCGAGCTTGCCGCCCGGCTCCTGCATGAAGCTCAGCGTGAGGGTGTAGTCGGCGTCTTGAGCCTCGGCGGGCGGAACGGTGTCGGAGACGAGCGAATAGGCCAGCAGGATCTCGGTGACGCGCACCGCGAGCAGCGCCGTGTCGCGATCGGCGTCGCCGTTGCCGTCGAGCCCGGTGAGATCGGTCCGCAGGACGATCGCCGGCTTGTCGAGCGCGCTCGGCGGCAGGTCTTGCGTGGGCTCATCCATCCGCCATGCGAGCAGCCCGGCGAGCGCGATCGCCATGACGGCGACCAGCGCGGCGACGAATGCGCGACCGCTCCGGCGGCGGCTCGCCGTGCTTTCGGCCAGGGCTGGGGCGGCGTTCCCGTCGGCCGGCGCGGCGGGCGGCTGGGAAAGGGCGGGCGCGGGCGCGGGCGCCGTGCCGGGGGGCGCGGCGGCGGCCTTGTCCCCCTGCTGCGGGTCGGCACCGGTCGCCGCGAGGCGAAGCTCGTACTGCCCCGGCTCGATCATCAGGCGGTGCCCGTCACGCGGCTGCGTGCGGGCGTAGTAATGGTCGAGACTGTTCCTCAGCCGCGAGACCTGGACGCGCGGATAGCTGTCGTTGGCGAGATCGAAATCCTCCCGCTTGCCGAGCGCCTCGACCGCGATCTCGTACTGGGTCGGCCCCGGCCCCCCGGCGAGCGCGCGCTCGACGAGGTAGCGCAGGAGCTTCGCCTGCGTGGGAGAACGCCGGAAAACCGGATCCTCGAGAACGCCCTGCGCCTCCCGGCGCAATTGTTCGCCGAAAGTCATCTGCGTGAGCCTGTATAAGCCACGGACACCGACTGACCGGTTAAGGTCTTGTTAGGTTTTCGTGTAACGGCAATACCTTGGCAAAGGCATTCTGCGACCCGTCACTGCGTAACGTTACATATACCGTGTGACACTCGTTTAAGCAAGAACAAAATCGCATCCTTGGCCAATGAAGCGGTCGTTGTCCGGCATCTGCTGCATTGCCATCTCGTTCCTGTTCTGCGCGGGTGCGAATGCGAAGGCAGAGGATGCCGGCGGGGTTTCCAACCCCCCGCCAGCGACATCGAACGCTTCTGCGCGGGTTCTTCCGGGCGAGCGGCTGAACTGGTCCTCGGCCCCGCCCGGAAGGCCCTATGCACACGACACCAAGGGTCGCGCCGACGTGTCTCATTCCAGGGTTGCACGCCGTTCCGGGGGGGACGGCGGGAGGGAGGTTACGTTCTATGTCGATTTCTCATGACGGCGAAAGCCGCGCGCCGTTCGCTTGCGGTTCGCACGACGACAAGGTTTCGTTCGGCGAAGCGACTGATTTCCAAGACGAAACGCCCTCCGTCCCGCCACCCCCCGAACGCCGCGCCGACCGCCGCGTGGTGTCCGCATTCCGCCCGGGCTGCGTGCTCAGCAATGGTCGGATGCTGCTCGGCATCATCCGCAACCTTTCGTCCGGCGGGGTCATGATCGAGCTCGACGAGCCGATCGAGCCGGGCACCCGCGTGCGCTATTTCTGGGACGAGACCAACGTCATCGACGCCGTCGTCGCCTGGGTCGACGGGCGCGCCCACGGGCTCGAGAACGCGGCGGACGCGCGCCCCTTCGCGAACCCCTTTCCCTACCGCTCCGTCCGGGTGCCCTGCGCCATGCGCGCCGAGATCTTCGCGGGCGGCATGTGCCATTTCGCCGCGCTGGAGAACCTTTCGCTCGGGGGGATGCGGGTGAGCGGGTTCAAGGCCCCGGCGGGCGTGCTGCTCACCGTGCGCCTGGGCGGGGTCGAGTTCGCCGGCGCGAGCGTGCGCTGGTCGCGGCGGGACGAGACGGGCATCCGCTTTGCCGCCCCGCTCACCCGCGCCCAGCTCGCGCGGATCCTCACCGGCATGAGCGAGACCGCGGACCTGCCGGAAGACCGCGCCGCGCGCGCCTGGAGCGATTTCTGAGGCGGGGCAATCCCCCGCCAAGGCCCGGAAAGCCTCACCCGGAAGGCCCGCCCCCGACAGATCCCCGCAACCCGCGCTAGCCCTCCGGCGCACGCCCCTGCGCCGCGCGCTCCTCCATCTCCCGCCGCACCTCGCGCTCGATCTCGAGCTTCCAGGCGCGCACCCGCGCGATTTCGGCCGGGTCGTTCGCCCGCGCGCGGTTCTCCTCCTCGATCTCGCGGCGGATGCGTTCGTAGAGCGGGTGGCCGGGCCCCACTTCGCACGGATCGAGATACGGCGCGCGGCGGTGGCGGATCAGGAAGGCGAGCATCGAGTTGGCGCGCCGGTTGGAGAGCCCCTCGGCCAGCACCCGCTCGATCGCGCAATCCTCGAGCCGCAGCGCCCCCCATTCGAGCGCCTCGTCCCACGCTGCCGCAAAGCCCTCCGCCCCCGGCCGCCGACGCAGCTTGTAGAGCGCCTCGAGCGAGCGCCCGATATGGATCGCGGCCGCCTTGACGACGCCCGTCTCGGCCAGCCGCGCGACGAAGGCGCGCTGCAGGTCGGGCGTGATCGAATTGCGGCGCGGCTGCTTGTGGAGATAGGGCGCGAAGGCGAGCAGCGGGTCTTCGTCCGACACCACCGCCGGTTCGAACTCCCACGCGACCTCTGAGGTCGCCTGCCGCGCGATCTTGCGCTTGTTGCGCTTGGGCAGGGAACGGTCGGGCGGGTCGGGGCAGGTGCAGGGGGGCTCGGTCATGGCCCGCGGGGAGATTGCACGTTTCGGCGGAGTAGGAAAACGGAGTCTTTTGTTTTGCGCTCGCCCGTCCGGGAGCGCGGCCCCGCGCGACGACCTCGATCGCATGGTCGTCGCGTTGCTCCACGTAAAGTCCACAATGGTTCAAAACGGCACTTTCAGGTATTGGCCTGAGCCCAGAACATCGCCATGATCTCCCCATGACTGAAATCGCGTACGCCCTGCGCCAAGAGTCCTTCGAGGACCAGATCGGCGGATTGGTTTGTGGAAACGCTGCCGAGGTTATGGCAGGGTGGCCCGACAACTCTGTCGATTGCGTAATCACATCGCCGCCATACTGGAACGCTGTCGAATACGATGGCCCCGCGAAAGGCTGGCCGACTTACGAAGCATATCTTGATGATATGCAGGCTGTTTGGGAACAATGCGCTCGTGTGCTGCGGCCCAACGGGAAACTTTGCATCAACTCTCCCCTAATGCCAATTCCGAAGGACGTCATTGAGCAGCATACGAGGCACCTGAAAAATATCGCTGCTGACAACGAGCAACGCATTTTGGTTAGCACAGAATTAGAACGATACGGTCTTTTTATTTGGCAGAAACAGACTTCCAAGATGATGTTTGGAAGCTATCCTTATCCGGGCAACATTTTCGAAAACAACACTATCGAGTTTATAAATGTATTCGTGAAGCCGGGCAAGCCACCTCAGTTCGACAAGGGGGTAAAGGAGGCTAACAAGATCGCGCGAAGCGAGTGGCTCGATCTCGCCCAGCAAGTGTGGTTCATGTATCCCGAGGACGTGAAGCGCGAGGAGGGACATCCTGCTCCGTTTCCCGAGAAGCTACCCGCGCGTCTGATGCGCCTATATACTTTTGGCGCTTGCGACGGGTTCGAAGGCGAGATCGTGGTTGATCCTTTCGTTGGAACAGGCACTACGTGCATTGTCGCAAAGAAGATGAAGCGGCGCTGGATCGGTATCGACATCAACCGATCCTATCTGAATTTCGCAGAAAAGCGACTTCGAGACGCTGGGCCTGACGAGCCTTTGTGGGTTGTCGGACGCCCGAAATACCCTACTAAAGATGAGTTAATTCGTATGCTCTTCGGAGAGTGCGGGTCAAAGGGGGCTGAAGCTGTGAGCAAGCATAAGCGCAAGACCTACGGCCGTAAGGTCGAAGCCACCAACGAGGACGATCAGCCAAAGCTGTTCTAGTGGCGAGGGCGGCTAGGCAATTCCCGCTACCCGCAAGGTGGTCGCGGTTTGTGCAGTCTTACGGGACTGACAAGGCATATTGGTACGTTCCTAAAGGCCTCTCCGTATCAGCCGATAGCATCTTACCGCGCCTTCAGGTGCTCAAAGAGTTCGAGCACAAGGGCGCGTGGCGGGATTGCCAAAGCGGGTACATTGAGAGGCTAAACGCGGAAGGGGTTTCGAACGCCGAAAGCGACTGGCCCGAGGGCGGTGCCCCGCTCGCCCGTATGCTTAAGCAGGTGATGAACCTGCTCGGATTGGTCTGGGTCAATGAAGCAGAGTCTGTCGACTTTACGCCCGCAGGCAACGCTTTGCTAGACGCAAGCGATCCGGACGCAATGCTTGCCAAGCAAGTGCTTCGATACCAGATTTGGAACCCAACTATTGTCGCGAAGCATCATCAGGCGATTAAGCTACACCCAATTCCTTTCTTGGTCCGTCTCCTCCAAGGCCTTGGAACGCCAATATCGCCCCTAGAATACCGATTGTTTGTCGCGCGAGCGACGCGGATAGCAGAAATTGACGAGGTCGCCGAACAGATCGAGCTTTTCCGAGCCCTCGACAAGCCGGAGCAAGAGCTCCTGGCTGACCGCTGTAATGCCTATATGCTAGGAGGGGAGCGGCGCAGTTCGATCTACAACACGATCAAGCTGAACCAGTCCTATGCTGTCGCTATGTGGCGGTTGTCGAACATGATCGGGGTGGACGGGGGCCATTCAATCTATCTCATACCGGGGTCACTTCGAGGGGAGAACCGGCAGTTCATCGAGGAATATGCTCGAGACGGCGAATATATGGCGTTCGCGAACAAGAAGGAATTCGTCGCATGGATGGGCGATCCGGAAGCGTTGCCATTGCGGCAAACCGCCCTGGACCTCTACCGTTCACGCGGAGATCTTGAAGCAGCAGCGGCCGTGCAGAAGAAGATGGGTCTCAAGGGCAAAGCACTGAATGAATTCCGACGTGTTATGGCGAGCGAGAAGCGACTTGAAGACGATCTTGAGGCGAACTTCGAAATCATTGGCAAGCAGCTCGGCGTCAAGGTTGAGTTCGTTGGGCGGCAGTACGAGACGACTGTTGGGCCAATCGACATTCTGCTGAAAGAGGTTGGTGGCACTTACATCGTCGTGGAACTCAAGAAGGGGCGGTCTGCTGACAAGGTTTTCGGCCAGCTTTCCAGATATATGGGGTGGGTGAAGCGCAACCTTTCCGGCGGCAAGCCTGTGCGCGGTGTAGTTGTCGCTGCTGAGATTGATGATAAACTCGCCCACGCTCGAGATGCTCACGATACCGATGTGGCATTGATTGAATATCGTGCGGGAATGACCCTAAAGACGATCTAGTAGCCATCCACACCCTTGACCCCGCCCCAAATCCAACATAAAGGCCCGCCATCCGGGGCAGGCTCACGCCGCGCCCCCGGACGATAAAGCTGAACAATGGCGGCGTCAGTCCCTTTCGGCCCGTGCCTCTTTCATGAGGCGGGCCTTTCGTGTTTGGGGCGGTCGTCAGAGTAACCCTGGGTGGCCCTTCGGATAAGGGCGGTCATGCGGGTGGAGCGTTTCGGCTTGTTCCTTGCGGTGAGCTCCTGCGAAGGCAGGAGCCTGCCGGCCTCCGGCGGAACGCCCGAGGCATGAGGTCCCTGCCTTCGCGGGGACTCACGGCAAGGAACAAGGCCAGCACCTCCCTCCATCGACGCTTCCCAAGGGTTGCCGACCGGCAAGTGCCCTGGAGCTTTGCTCGCGGGCGGCTTGGCGGAAACCTGAGCGGGCACCGTGCCGGAGCCCCTTCAGGAAAAGTGGGAACCGGTTTTCCGCCCGGAAGGGGCGACCCGCGCCGACAAACCGTCGGCGCGGATAACGAGCGAAGCGAGAAAATATGCCGACTATCAACCAGCTGGTCCGCAAGGGCCGCGTCCCGCAGAAGGCCAAGAGCAAGGTCCCTGCGATGGAGCAGAACCCGCAGAAGCGCGGCGTGTGCACCCGCGTCTACACGACGACCCCGAAGAAGCCGAACTCGGCGCTGCGGAAAGTCGCCAAGGTGCGCCTCACCAACCAGCGCGAGGTGATCTCCTACATCCCGGGCGAAGGGCACAACCTGCAGGAACACTCGGTCGTGCTGATCCGCGGCGGGCGCGTGCGCGACCTTCCCGGCGTGCGCTATCACGTGCTGCGCGGCGTGCTCGACACGCAAGGCGTGAAGGACCGCAAGCAGAGCCGGTCGAAATACGGGGCCAAGCGGCCGAAGTAAGAGTTTTTGTTGGGTGCGCCGGCGACATCCGTCGCCGGCTTGTGCCGGGCCTCCCACTCCCCCGCCCTTCCACCCGGAAGGATACCATCAAGGGCGGAAGGGCGGGGGAGTGGGAGGCCCGGCACCCAACGACGAAGGAGTTCAGAAAAGATGTCACGTCGTCGTCGTCCCGAAAAGCGGGAAATCCTGCCCGATCCCAAGTTCAAGGATCAGGTGCTCTCGAAGTTCATGAACAACCTCATGCTCGACGGGAAGAAGGCCGTTGCCGAGAAGATCGTCTATGGCGCGCTCGACACGGTCGAGGCCAAGGCCAAGGCCGATCCGGTGCAGCTCTTCCACGAAGCGCTGAACAACGTGAAGCCGCAGGTCGAGGTGCGCTCGCGCCGGGTCGGCGGTGCGACCTACCAGGTGCCGGTCGAGGTGCGTCCCGAGCGTGCCCAGGCGCTGGCGATCCGCTGGCTGATCACGGCGGCGCGCGGGCGTCCGGAAACGACGATGGCGGCGCGGCTGTCGGGCGAACTGCTCGATGCGGCGAACAACCGCGGCAATGCGGTGAAGAAGCGCGAGGACACCCACCGGATGGCGGACGCCAACCGCGCCTTCTCGCACTACCGCTGGTAAGACGCCGGCGGGCGAGGCGGGCGGAACGCGGGGCGGGGGCTGTCGATAAAGGGCGTCTCCCGTCTTACCGCCGTCACAATAATCCCTATATGGGGCGCGCTCGGACGCAGGTCCGGGGAGAGGCTGTGGAAGCAGGCTCGAAGCTCCATCAGAACCGAGGAAACCACCATGGCACGCAGCCATCCGATCGAACGCTACCGCAACATCGGTATCATGGCGCATATCGACGCCGGCAAGACCACCACGACCGAGCGGATCCTGTATTACACCGGCAAGTCCTACAAGATCGGCGAGGTGCATGACGGCGCCGCGACCATGGACTGGATGGAGCAGGAGCAGGAGCGCGGGATCACCATCACCTCGGCCGCGACCACGACCTTCTGGCGCGCCGATGACGGCAAGGGCGAAGAGCACCGCATCAACATCATCGACACGCCCGGCCACGTGGACTTCACCATCGAAGTCGAGCGTTCCCTGCGCGTACTCGACGGCGCGGTCGCCGTATTCGACGGTGTCGCGGGTGTCGAACCGCAGTCGGAAACAGTATGGCGCCAGGCGGACAAGTACAAGGTCCCCCGCATGTGCTTCATCAACAAGTTGGACCGGACCGGCGCCGACTTCTATTATTGCGTTCAGTCGATCATCGACCGTCTCGGCGCGACGCCACTTGTGCTTTACTTGCCGATCGGCGCGGAAAGCGACCTCCAGGGTGTCGTCGACCTCGTCAACAATCGCGGTATCGTGTGGGAATCCGAAGGGCTCGGCGCGACGTTCAACTATGTCGACATCCCCGACGACCTCAAGGACAAGGCCGCCGAATACCGCGAGAAGCTGATCGAGACCGCCGTCGAGCAGGACGACGACGTCATGATGGAGTACCTCGAAGGCAACGAGCCCGATGCGGCCACGCTCAAGCGGCTGATCCGCAAGGGCACGATGGAGCGTGCGTTCGTCCCCGTGCTGTGCGGTTCGGCGTTCAAGAACAAGGGCGTGCAGCCCCTGCTCGACGCCGTGATCGACTACATGCCTTCGCCCGTCGACGTGCCGCCGATCGAAGGCGTGCTGCCCGACAGCGAGGAAAAGGCCAACCGTCCCTCCTCGGACGACGAGCCTTTCGCCGCGCTGGCGTTCAAGATCATGAACGACCCCTTCGTCGGCTCGCTCACCTTCACCCGGATCTATTCGGGCAAGCTGTCGAAGGGCAGCGTGCTCAATTCGGTCAAGGACAAGAAGGAAAAGATCGGGCGCATGTTGCTCATGCACTCCAACAACCGCGAGGACATCGATGAGGCCTTCGCTGGCGACATCGTTGCGATCGCGGGCCTCAAGGAGACGACCACCGGCGACACGCTGTGCGCGCCCTCGGCTCCGATCATCCTCGAGCGGATGGAATTCCCCGAGCCGGTGATCGAGCTGTCGGTCGAACCCAAGACCAAGGCCGACCAGGAGAAGATGGGCGTCGCGCTCAACCGCCTCGCGGCCGAGGATCCGTCCTTCCGCGTGTCGACCGATCACGAAAGCGGCCAGACGATCATCAAGGGCATGGGCGAGCTTCACCTCGACATCCTCGTCGATCGCATGCGCCGCGAGTTCAAGGTCGAGGCGAATGTCGGCGCGCCGCAGGTGGCCTATCGCGAATCGCTCGCGAAGGAAGTCGAGGTCACCTACACCCACAAGAAGCAGTCGGGCGGTTCGGGCCAGTTCGGCGAGGCCAAGGTCATTGTCACCCCGGGCGAGCGCGGCCAGGGCATCATCTTCGAGGACGAGGTGAAGGGCGGCAACATCCCGCGCGAATACATCCCCTCGGTCGAGAAGGGCATGCGCGAGCAGGCCGAAAGCGGGCATCTCGTCGGCTTCCCGATCATCGACTTCACGATCCGCCTCGTCGACGGCAAGTATCACGATGTCGACTCCAGCACGGTCGCGTTCGAGATCACCGGTCGCGGCGCCATGCGCGAAGCGGCGCAGAAGGCCGGGATCAAGCTGCTCGAGCCGATCATGAAGGTCGAGGTCGTGACGCCCGAGGATTACCTCGGCGACGTGATCGGCGACCTCAACAGCCGCCGCGGCCAGATCCAGGGCACCGACAGCCGGGGCAATGCCCAGGTCGTCGAGGCGCACGTGCCGCTGGCGAACATGTTCGGATACGTCAACGAGCTGCGCTCCTTCACGCAAGGCCGCGCGCAGTACACGATGCAGTTCTCGCATTACGACGAAGTTCCGGCGAACGTCGCGCAGGAGGTCAAGGAGAAGCTTGCCTAAGCGGCAAAGCAAGGCTAGGGGCGGCGCCTGTTTCGAGCGGGCCCGCCCTTTCTCCCGCTAAGAAATCATCTCAAGAGAAGGTACAACTGAGAAATGGCGAAGGAAAAATTTGAGCGGAACAAGCCGCACTGCAACATCGGCACGATCGGTCACGTCGACCACGGCAAGACCACGCTGACCGCGGCGATCACCAAGGTCATGGCCGAAACGTTCGGCGGTTCGGCGGTCGATTTCGCGAATATCGACAAGGCCCCCGAAGAGCGCGAGCGCGGCATCACCATCTCGACCGCGCACGTCGAATACGAGACCGAAGCGCGGCACTACGCCCACGTCGACTGCCCGGGCCACGCCGACTACGTGAAGAACATGATCACCGGCGCCGCGCAGATGGACGGCGCGATCCTCGTGGTGAACGCGGCCGACGGCCCCATGCCGCAGACCCGCGAGCACATCCTGCTCGCCCGTCAGGTCGGCGTGCCGGCTCTGGTCGTCTACATGAACAAGGTCGACCAGGTCGATGACGAGGAAATCCTCGAGCTCGTCGAACTCGAAGTGCGCGAACTGCTCTCGAACTACGATTTCGACGGCGACAACATTCCGATCGTCAAGGGTTCGGCGCTCGCCGCGCTCGAAGGACGCGACGACGAGATCGGCAAGAACTCGATCCTCGAGCTGATGAAGGCCGTCGACGAGCACATCCCGCAGCCCGATCGTCCGGTCGACAAGGACTTCCTGATGCCGATCGAGGACGTGTTCTCGATCTCGGGTCGCGGCACCGTCGTCACCGGTCGTGTCGAGACCGGCATCGTGAAGGTCGGCGATGAAGTCGAGATCGTCGGCATCAAGGACACCACCAAGACGACCGTCACCGGCGTCGAGATGTTCCGCAAGCTGCTCGATTCGGGTCAGGCCGGCGATAACATCGGTGCGCTGATCCGCGGCGTCGGCCGTGACGAGGTGGAGCGCGGCCAGGTCCTCGCCAAGCCCGGTTCGGTCACCCCGCACACCGAGTTCAGCGCCGAAGTCTACGTGCTGTCGAAGGACGAAGGCGGCCGTCACACGCCGTTCTTCGCCAACTACCGCCCGCAGTTCTACTTCCGCACGACCGACGTGACCGGGGAAGTGATTCTTCCCGAAGGCACCGAGATGGTCATGCCGGGCGACAACGTGACGATCGGCGTCAAGCTGATCGCGCCGATCGCCATGGACGAAGGCCTGCGCTTCGCGATCCGCGAAGGCGGCCGCACCGTCGGCTCGGGCGTGGTCTCGAAGATCACCAAGTAAGCTTTTCGTCCCGACCCGGGACGTAGCGAAATCGAGGCCCGGTTTCCCGAATGGGAGCCGGGCCTCAATTTGTGAGAGTTCCTCGCATCCTGTCGCCCAGGACGGGGCAAGGGCGGCTTCGCGAGGTCCCGCGTAAATTCGGTGACAGAAACGGGCTTGCGCTCTCCAACACGTCTCCGTATACGCGCGCCATCGCTGCCGGATTCGTTTCGGCTGCAACGATATCCAACAAGGCCGCCCGTTCCGGGAAACCGGGCTCAAGCGGGGCGGGCTTTTTATTTTTGGGGCGTGACCCGGCTTCGGCAATCGCTCCGTGGCTCTTTCGCATCGGTACAGGACATGGAAGCACAGAATATCCGTATTCGCCTCAAGGCGTTCGACCACCGCGTTCTCGACCAGGCCACTGGCGAGATTGCCGACACCGCGCGGCGTACGGGTGCTCTTATTCGTGGTCCCATTCCGCTGCCGACGCGTATCGAGAAGTTCACCGTGAACCGCGGCCCGCACATCGACAAGAAGTCGCGCGAGCAGTTCGAGGTGCGCACCTACAAGCGGCTGCTCGACATCGTGCAGCCCAATGCCCAGACGGTCGATGCGCTGATGAAGCTCGATCTCGCCGCGGGCGTCAATGTCGAGATCAAGCTGGCGTAAGCCTGTGATCCGGTCTTCCTGGCGGACCTTAAACGGCAGGAACTTTTCGAGGGGCGCCAACGGCCCCGCCGCTCCCACGGGATCGGCAAGACATTGGGATACCGCCGGCAATCGCCGGGCTGCGTCCCCCGTCTCGCCCGAAACGGCCTTTGCGGCCGTGGCAGGCAATTCAGCCCGGACGGGGCGACGCATCGAACAATCGGGCTGGCAAGCACCTGGGGATGGTCCCCTTGTGCCTCTGTTTGGGAGTCTATGACGATGCGCACCGGCGTGATCGCAAAGAAAGTCGGGATGACCCGCCTCTTCCAGGAGGACGGACGGCACGTGCCCGTCACCGTCCTCGCGCTGGAGGATTGCCAGGTCGTCTCGCACCGCACCGCGGACCGCGACGGCTACTTCGCCGTCCAGCTCGGCGCGGGCGAAGCGAAGCAGAAGAACGTGGCCAAGCCCCAGCGCGAGCATTTCGCGAAGGCGGGCGTTGGCCTCAAGAAGCGGACCGCGGAATTCCGTGTCGAAGGCGAGGACGGTCTCGTTCCCGTCGGCGCGCAGATCAGCGCGGACCACTTCATCGCCGGCCAGAAGGTCGACATTACCGGCCATACGCAGGGCAAGGGCTTTGCCGGCGCGATGAAGCGCTGGGGCTTCGGCGGCCTGCGCGCGAGCCACGGCGTGTCGATCTCGCACCGCTCGCACGGTTCGACCGGTCAGAACCAGGACCCTGGCAAGGTCTTCAAGGGCAAGAAGATGGCGGGCCACATGGGTGACCGCCAGCGCACCCAGATGAACCTCGAGGTCGTCCGCACCGATGCGGAACGCGGCCTGCTGTTCATCAAGGGCTCGGTTCCCGGCGCGAAGAATGGCTGGCTGCTCGTGCGCGACGCGGTCAAGCTTCCGCTTCCCGAAGGCGTGCCGTTTCCCGGTGCCATCCTCGAGAAGGCCGTCCCGCAGAACGATGAACCCGCTGCCGAACCGCCGGTCGAGGAGACCGCGGTCGAGGCGGCTGTCGACACTCCCGCGCCCGAGGCTGACGCTCCGGCCGGCGACGCAAGCAAGGAAGACTGAGCCATGAAGGTGAAGGTCCAGAAAATCGACGGCGCGGACTCCGGCGACATCGAGCTCAACGACGATGTCTTCGGCGTGACCCCGCGTGCCGACATCCTGCACCGGGTGGTGACCTGGCAGCTGGAGAACCGCCGCGGCACCGCTCGCCCCACGCGTGAGCGTGCGGACGTGGCGCGCACGGGCAAGAAGTTCGTCCGTCAGAAGGGTTCGGGCGGCGCTCGCCACGGCGACCGCAAGGCGCCGATCTTCATCGGCGGCGGCAAGGCGCACGGCGCGCGCAAGCGGGACTTCGAGCAGTCGCTGAACAAGAAGATCCGCGCGCTCGGCCTCAAGATGGCGCTTTCGACCAAGGCCAAGGATGGCCTGATCGTGGTCGACAGCCTGGAGATCGCCGAAGCCAAGACGAAGGTGCTCAAGAGCCACTTCGCCAAGGCCGGGGTGAACGGCAAGGTGCTGGTCATCGACGGCGACGCGGTGAACGATGCGTTCAAGAAGGCCGCCGGCAACATCCCGGGCGTCAACGTGCTCCCCGCGATCGGCGCCAATGTCTACGACATCCTCAACCACGACACGCTCGTCCTGACCAAGGACGCGGTCGAAAAGCTGGAGGCGCGCTTCAATGGCTAAGAAAAGCGAGATCGACGCGCGTCACTACGACGTGATCCTGGCGCCGCACATCACCGAGAAGTCGACCCTGGCTTCCGAGAACAACGCGGTCGTCTTTCGCGTGGCGAATGATGCTACCAAGCCGCAGATCAAGGAAGCGGTCGAGGCGATCTACGACAAGAAGGTCGTCGCCGTGAACACGATCGTCACCAAGGGCAAGTCGAAGCGCTGGCGGGGCAAGCCCTACAAGCGTTCGGACTTCAAGAAGGCTGTCGTCACCCTCGCCGAAGGCGAGATGATCGACATCACCAGCGGTATCTGAGGGCGTAGGGACAATGGCACTCAAGAACTACAAACCGACGAGCCCGGCGCGCCGCGGCCTCATCCTGATCGACAAGACCCAGCTCTGGAAGGGCAAGCCGGTCAAGTCGCTCACCGAGGGCAAGCGCAAGACGGGCGGCCGCAACAACAAGGGCCACGTCACCAGCCGCGGCATCGGCGGCGGCAACAAGCAGCGCTATCGCATCATCGATTTCAAGCGCCGCAAGTGGGACGTGCCCGCCACTGTCGAGCGGATCGAATACGACCCGAACCGGACCGCCTTCATCGCTCTCGTCAAGTACGAGGACGGCGAACAGGCCTACATCCTCGCGCCGCAGCGTCTCGCCGTGGGCGACACGATCGTGGCCGGTGAGCGGACCGACACCAAGCCGGGCAACGCCATGCTGCTCGGCCAGATGCCGGTCGGCACGATCTGCCACAATGTCGAGATGAAGCCGGGCAAGGGCGGCCAGATCGCGCGCAGCGCGGGCGCCTATGTCCAGCTCGTCGGGCGCGACCGCGGCATGGTCATCGTGCGGCTCAATTCGGGCGAGCAGCGTTACCTGCGCGCCGATTGCATGGGGACGGTCGGAGCGGTTTCGAACCCCGACAACCAGAACCAGAATTTCGGCAAGGCCGGTCGCAGCCGCTGGAAGGGCCGTCGTCCGCTTACCCGCGGTGTCGCCAAGAACCCGGTCGACCACCCGCACGGCGGTGGTGAAGGCCGCACCAGCGGCGGCCGTCACCCGGTCACCCCCTGGGGCAAGCCGACCAAGGGCGCACGCACCCGCAACAAAAAGCAGACGGACAAAGACATCATCCGTTCGCGTCACGCGAAGAAGAAGAGGTAAGGCACGATGGCACGTTCCGTCTGGAAAGGTCCGTTCGTCGAACTCAGCCTGCTCAAGAAGGCCGAGGAAGCTCAGGATGCCGGTGGCGGCAAGCCGATCAAGACCTGGTCGCGCCGCTCCACCATCCTGCCCCAGTTCGTCGGGCTGACGTTCAACGTCTACAACGGGCAGAAATTCATCCCCGTCTCGGTTTCCGAAGAGATGGTCGGCCACAAGCTCGGCGAGTTCGCGCCCACGCGCAACTTCCCCGGCCACGCCGCCGACAAGAAGGGCAAGCGATAATGGGCAAGGCAAAGGCACCCCGCCGCGTCGGCGAGAACGAGGCGCTGGCCGTCGGCACCACCATCCGTGGGTCGGCGCAGAAGCTCAATCTCGTCGCCGAACTGATCCGCGGCAAGAAGGCCGAAGAGGCGCTCAACATCCTCGAGTTCTCGAAGAAGGCCATGGCCAAGGACGCGAAGAAGGTGCTCGCTTCGGCGATCGCCAATGCGGAGAACAACCACGATCTCGACGTCGACGCGCTCGTCGTGGCCGAGGCTTCGGTCGGCAAGTCGATCACCATGAAGCGGTTCCACACGCGCGGCCGCGGCAAGTCGACCCGGATCCTCAAGCCGTTTAGCCGGCTGCGGATCGTCGTGCGCGAACAGGAAGAGGCGTAAACCATGGGCCAGAAGAGCAATCCGATCGGTCTGCGCCTGCAGATCAACCGCACCTGGGACAGCCGCTGGTACGCCGAAGGGCGTGACTATGCGGGCCTGCTCAAGGAAGACATCGAGATGCGCAAGTACATCCTCGAGAGCCTGCCGCAGGCGGCGATCTCGAAGGTGGTGATCGAGCGTCCGGCCAAGCTGTGCCGCGTTTCGATCTATGCCGCGCGTCCGGGTGTCATCATCGGCAAGAAGGGCGCCGACATCGAGAAGCTGCGGACCAAGCTGGCGTCCATGACGGCGAGCGAGGTCAAGCTGAACATCGTCGAGATCCGCAAGCCGGAAATCGACGCCAAGCTCGTCGCGCAGGGCATCGCCGACCAGCTCGTGCGCCGCGTGGCGTTCCGCCGGGCGATGAAGCGCGCGATGCAGTCGGCCATGCGGCTCGGCGCGGAAGGCATCCGCATCGTGTGCGGCGGGCGTCTGGGCGGGGCGGAGATCGCCCGCGTCGAGCAGTACCGTGAAGGCCGCGTGCCGCTTCACACGCTGCGCGCCAACATCGACTATGCCGAAACCGAGGCGCTGACCGCCTACGGGATCATCGGCATCAAGGTGTGGATCTTCAAGGGCGAGATCCTCGGCCACGATCCGACCGCGCAGGACCGTCTGATGATGGAATCGCAGACTTCGGGGGTGCGTCCGGCGCGCTGAGCGTGCGGGCGACCAGATAGGTAAGAGACAATGCTGCAACCGAAGAAAACCAAGTATCGCAAGGCCTTCAAGGGCAAGATCAAGGGCGAGGCCAAGGGCGGCACGACCCTTAACTTCGGCTCCTACGGGCTGAAGGCTCTGGAGCCCGAGCGGATCACCGCCCGCCAGATCGAGGCCGCGCGCCGCGCGATCACCCGTCACATCAAGCGCCAGGGGCGCCTGTGGATCCGCGTCTTCCCGGACGTTCCGGTGTCGAAGAAGCCCGCCGAGGTCCGCCAGGGCAAGGGCAAGGGTTCGGTCGAATACTGGGCCGCGCGGGTCAAGCCGGGCCGCATCCTGTTCGAACTCGACGGCGTCGCCGGCCCGCTGGCTGCCGAAGCCTTCGAACGCGCCGCGATGAAGCTGCCGATCAAGACCAAGGTCGTCGCCCGCTTCGGCGACACCTCGCACCTGGGAGGCGAATGATGGCCGCGAACATCACCAGCATCGAAGACCTGCGCGCCAAGACCGACGACCAGCTCTCCGCTGATCTGACCGATCTCAAGCGCGAGCAGTTCAACCTGCGTTTCCAGGCGGCGACCAACCAGCTCGAGAACCCGGCGCGGATCCGCGAAGTGCGTCGCACCATCGCCAAGATCAAGACGCTGCAGACCGAGCGCGCCAAGAGCGCAGGCGAAAAGGCTTAAGGAGCAGACAATGCCGAAACGTATCCTGATCGGGACTGTCACCTCCGACAAGACCGACAAGACCGTGACCGTGAAGGTCGAACGCAAGGTGAAGCACCCGCTCTACGGGAAGATCATCCGCCGTTCGAAGAACTATCACGCCCACGACGAGAACAACGAATATCACGTCGGCGATGTCGTGCGGATCGAGGAATGCCGCCCGATCTCGAAGACGAAGACCTGGACCGTGAAGGACCAGGTCGTCTCCGGCGGCACCCAGGCGATCGAGGCCGATCTCGACGTCGAGGCCGCGGGCAACTGAGAAACAGACGTAAACGGAACTGTCGGGCCCCATGCGATTGACCCAGTCGCATCGGGCGTCCCGGCAAGCCAGTGAGAAGGAACCGGATCGATGATCCAGATGCAATCCAATCTCGACGTCGCGGACAACAGCGGCGCGAAGCGCGTCCAGTGCATCAAGGTGCTGGGCGGGTCGAAGCGCCGGTTTGCCTCCGTCGGCGACGTGATCGTGGTCTCCGTCAAGGAGGCCCAGCCGCGTGCCAAGGTCAAGAAGGGCGACGTTCACCGCGCGGTGATCGTGCGCACCAAGAAGGACGTGCGCCGTCCCGACGGCAGCGTGATCCGCTTCGACAGCAACGCCGCGGTGCTCGTCAACAAGAGCGAGGAGCCGATCGGCACCCGCATCTTCGGCCCCGTCGTGCGTGAACTGCGCGGGCGCGGCTTCATGAAGATCATCTCGCTCGCGCCGGAGGTGCTCTGATCATGGCATCCGCAAAGATCCGCAAGGGTGACAGCGTCGTCGTGCTTTCGGGCAAGGACAAGGGCCGCACCGGCACGGTCGCCCAGGTCCTGCCCAAGGAAGGCAAGGTCGTCGTCGAGGGCGTCAATGTCGTCGCCCGTCACCGCAAGCCGAGCCAGGCCAATCCGCAGGGTGGCATCGACCGTTTCCCGGCCCCGATGCACATCTCCAAGGTGGCGCTGGCCGATCCCAAGGACGGCAAGCCGACCCGCGTCCGCTTCGAGGAGAAGGACGGCAAGAAGGTGCGCGTCGCCGTGAAGAGTGGGGAGACCATCGATGGCTGATTACACGCCCCGGATGAAGGCCCGCTACGACGAGGAAATCGTCAAGGCGATGACCGAGAAGTTCGGCTACAAGAACCGGCTCGAAGTTCCCAAGCTGGAGAAGATCACGCTCAACATGGGCGTGGGCGAGGCGAGCCAGGACAAGAAGAAGGTCCAGACCGCCGCCGAGGAAATGGCGCTGATCGCCGGCCAGAAGCCGGTCATCACCAAGGCCAAGAAGTCGATCGCCCAGTTCAAGCTGCGCGAAGGCATGCCGATCGGCTGCAAGGTCACCCTGCGCCGCGAACGCATGTACGAGTTCCTCGATCGCCTGGTGACCGTCGCCATGCCGCGCATCCGCGACTTCCGCGGGCTGAACGCGCGTTCGTTCGATGGTCGCGGCAACTACGCGATGGGTCTCAAGGAACAGATCGTGTTCCCCGAGATCAGCTACGACAAGATCGACAAGGTGCGGGGGATGGACATCATCGTGACCACCACCGCCAAGACCGACGAAGAGGCGCGCGAGCTGCTGCGCCTGTTCGGCTTCCCCTTCCAGGGCGAGGCCCCGAGCGCAAAAACCGCCGAACAGAAGGAAGCGGCGTGAGCCGTTTCCCGACAGAGACACGAAAGAAGAGAGCTTAAGTCCATGGCGAAACTGAGTTCGATCAACAAGAACGAGCGTCGCAAGAAGCTCGTGAAGAAGTATGCGGCCAAGTACGAGAAGCTGAAGGCGATCGCGAACGACGAGAGCCTGGATGAGACCGAGCGTCTCATGGCGCGGCTCAAGATGGCCGAGATCCCGCGCAACGCGAACCCGACCCGGGTGCGCAACCGCTGCGCCACCACCGGCCGCCCGCGCGGCTATTACCGCAAGTTCGGCATCAACCGCATCGAACTGCGTCAGCTTGGCAACCGGGGCATGATCCCGGGCCTGACCAAGTCGAGCTGGTGAGGACCTGACAGATGGCTATGACCGATCCCCTGGGTGACATGCTCACCCGCATCCGCAACGGCCAGCAGGCGAAGAAGGACTCCGTCCTCAGCCCTGCGTCCAAGCTGCGCGCGAACGTGCTCGAGGTCCTCATGCGCGAAGGCTACATCCGTGGCTATTCCGAGGACGAGAGCGGCAAGCACAAGGCGCTGCGGATCGAACTCAAGTATTTCGAAGGCGAGCCGGCGATCAAGCACGTCGCGCGCGTCTCGAAGCCCGGCCGGCGCATCTATTCGGGCTGCAAGGAACTGCCCACGGTCCGCAACGGGCTTGGCATCACCATCGTCTCGACCCCGCGCGGCGTGCTCTCGGATGCCGAGGCCCGCGCGAACAATGTCGGCGGCGAAGTGCTGGCGGAGGTGTTCTGATGAGCCGCATCGGCAAGAAGCCGGTGACGATCCCTTCGGGCGTCACCGCGAATATCGACAACGGCCTGCTCAGCGTGAAGGGTCCCAAGGGCACCCTCCAGATGGGCCTGTCCGACCTCGTCGAATACAAGCTCGAGGACGGCTCGATCTCGGTCGCCCCGGCCAATGACAGCCAGAAGGCCCGTGCCTATTGGGGTATGCAGCGCACGCTGGTCTCGAACCTCGTCGAGGGCGTCACCGACGGCTTCACCAAGGTGCTCGAGATCTCGGGCGTCGGCTACCGCGCCAACGCGCAGGGCCGCACGCTCAAGCTGCAGCTCGGCTTCAGCCACGATGTCGATCTTCCCGTGCCCGAAGGGCTCGAGGTGAAGACTCCCGACCAGACCACGGTCGAGATTTCCGGCATCGACAAGCAGGCCGTCGGCCAGTTCGCCGCCGAGATCCGCGAGCTTCGCAAGCCCGAACCCTACAAGGGCAAGGGCATCAAGTATCGCGGCGAGTACATCTTCCGCAAGGAAGGGAAGAAGAAGTAAGATGGCAAAGCTTTCCCTTTTCGAACGCCGCCGCATGCGGGTGCGGACCGCGCTCCGCAAGCGCTCGGGCGACAAGCCGCGCCTTTCGGTCCACCGCACCGGCAGGCACATCTACGCGCAGATCATCGACGACGCCGAGGGCCGGACCCTCGCGGCCGCCTCGACGCTCGGCGTGGAAGGCAGCGGCGCGAATGTCGAAGCCGCGAGCAAGGTCGGCAAGGACATCGCCGAGGCCGCCAGGAAGGCGGGCGTGACCACTGTCGTGTTCGATCGCGGCGGGTTCCTCTACCATGGCCGCGTCAAGGCGCTGGCCGATGCCGCCCGCGAAGGCGGGCTGGAGTTCTGATGATGGCCGAGAACAACGAAAACACCCAGAACACCGAAGCGGCCGAGAACGCCGCTGCGGAAACCCCGACGCCCCAGGCCCACGACGCCCAGGCCGAAGCCAAGGCCGAGACGCCTTCGGAAGCGGCCGACAACCAGTCGCCTTCGCAGGAGCCGAGCGCGCAGCCGACCGAAGAGCCCCGTCAGGGCCGTGGCGGTCGTGGCGGACGCGGCGGCGGCGGTCGTGACGGCGGCGGCGATCGCGGTCGTGGCCGCGGGCGAGGCGGTCGTGACGGCGGCCGTGGCGGCCGGCGCGAGGAAGAGGACGACGGCATCATCGAGAAGCTCGTCCACATCAACCGCGTTTCCAAGACGGTGAAGGGCGGCAAGCGCTTCGGCTTCGCGGCGCTCGTGGTGGTCGGCGACGGCCAGGGCCGGGTCGGCTTCGGCCACGGCAAGGCCCGCGAAGTGCCCGAGGCCATCACCAAGGCGACCGCCGCCGCGCGCAAGAAGATGATCCGCGTCCCCCTCAAGGAAGGTCGCACGCTGCACCATGACGGCAAGGGTCACTTCGGCGCGGGCAAGGTCACCGTCCGCACCGCGCCTCCCGGCACCGGCATCATCGCCGGCGGCCCGATGCGCGCCGTGTTCGAGAGTCTCGGCGTCGCCGACGTCGTGACGAAGTCGGTCGGGACCTCGAACCCCTACAACATGATCCGCGCCACCTTCGACGCGCTGCAGGACCAGACTTCGCCGAAGTCGGTCGCCCAGCGGCGCGGCAAGAAGGTCGCCGACCTGCTGGGTCGCGGCGGGGCGAGCGAGGCCGAGGCGGAAGCCGACGCCGCGGCCCTGACCGAATAACGAAGGGCGTGGAGTAACGAACAATGGCTACCATCAAGATCAAGCAGGTGGGCTCACCTATCCGCCGCCCCGAAAGCCAGCGCAAGGTGCTGATCGGGCTCGGTCTGGGCAAGATGCACAAGGTCGTCGAGCGCGAGGACACCCCGGAAATCCGGGGCATGGTCGCCAAGATCCCGCATCTGGTCGAGATCGTCGACTGAATTTGCGTGAGCAAGGCTCACGATTTCTGAAAAGCGCGAAGAAAAGCGAAAGCGAGTGCAACCATGAAACTCAACGACATCCGTGACAACGAAGGCGCGCGCAAGGGTCGCGTCCGCAAGGGCCGGGGCATCGGCTCGGGCAAGGGCAAGACCGCCGCGCGCGGCCAGAAGGGCCAGAAGAGCCGTTCGGGCGTCGCGATCAAGGGCTTCGAAGGCGGCCAGATGCCGCTTCACATGCGCCTGCCCAAGCGCGGGTTCAACAACCCCTTCGGCAAGGACTACGCCGAGGTGAACATCGGCATGGTCCAGAAGATGATCGACGCCGGCAAGCTCGACGCGGGCAATGACATCACCGAAGAAGCCCTGCGTGCCTGCGGTCTCGCCCGGGGCGGGAAGGACGGCGTGCGCCTGCTCGGCAAGGGCGAGCTTTCGGCGAGCGCGAAGTTCGTCGTCACCGGGGCGACCAAGGGCGCGGTTGCGGCGGTCGAAAAGGCCGGCGGCAGCGTCGAGGTGACCGCCCCGACCAACGCCGAACTCAAGGCCGCGAAGCAGGAACGCGCGTCGGCACGCGGCAAATAATGCGACAAAAGGCGAGCGGGGGGTTCGACAAGCGGCCGCCCGTTCCCTATTTACGCCTCTGCGCGGCCAGCCCGGCCCGGCAAGCGTCCGGTGCCGACAGTCGGCAGGCCGCCCATATTCGGGCCGCAGAGGCAGGGCGCCTCGCGGCCGAAGGCTAGGATCGAACAGACGACATGGCTTCACGCGCCGACAACATCGCCAGCAACCTCAACTTCGGCAATTTCGCCAAGGCGACCGAGTTGCGCCAGCGGATCTGGTTCACCATCGGCGCGCTGATCGTCTTCCGCTTTCTCAGCTTCGTCCCGCTGCCGGGGGTCAACCCGTCGGCGCTGCGCGACCTTGCCGAGATGGGCCGGGGCGGGGTGCTCGACTTGTTCAACACCTTCTCGGGCGGCAGCCTCGAACGGATGAGCCTCATCGCGCTGGGCGTCATGCCCTACATCACCGCCTCGATCGTGGTGCAGATGGCCTCCGCGCTCCACCCGACGCTGTCCGCGCTGAAGAAGGAAGGCGCGAGCGGGCGGCAGAAACTGAACCAGTACACCCGTTACGGCACGGTCTTCCTGTGCGCGATCCAGGGCTATTTCCTCGCCGTCGGGCTCGAAGGCTTCGCGTCGCAGCAGGGCATCGGCGCGGTCGTCGAGCCGGGCTACATGTTCCGCGTCGGCGCGGTCATCAGTCTGGTGGGCGGGACGATGTTCCTCCTCTGGCTGGGCGAGCAGATCACCAGCCGCGGGATCGGCAACGGCGTTTCGCTGATCATCATGGCGGGCATCGTCGCCCAGTTCCCTACCTTTGCCGCCAACCTGTTCGAAGGCGGGCGCACCGGTGCGATCTCGGCGACGATCATCGTCATGTTCGTCGTCATGGTCGTCGGGCTGATCCTCCTCATTTCCTTCGTCGAGCGGGCGCAGCGACGGCTGCTGATCCAGTATCCCAAGCGCGCGACCCAGCAGGGCGTGATGCAGGCGGATCGTTCGCACCTTCCGCTGAAGCTCAACACCGCGGGCGTGATCCCGCCGATCTTCGCAAGCTCGCTGCTGCTCCTGCCGCTCACCATCTCGCAGTTCGCCGGCAATTCGGTCGACACCGATGGCGGTCTGGGCAACGTGATCGTGACGCTGAACCAGTATCTCCAGCCGGGCGCGCCGATCTACATGGTGCTTTACGGCGCGGGCATCATCTTCTTCTGCTTCTTCTACACCGCGGTCGTGTTCAATCCGGAGGAGCAGGCCGAGAACCTCAAGAAGGCGGGCGGTTTCATCCCCGGCATCCGCCCGGGCAAGCGGACGGCGGACTATCTCGAATATGTCCTCACCCGCATCACCGTCGTCGGGGCGATCTATCTCGCGCTCGTGTGCATGGTGCCCGAATGGATGATCCGCCAGACCGGCATTCCCTTGTTCCTGGGCGGCACCAGCCTGCTGATCGTCGTCAACGTGACGGTCGACACGATCAGCCAGATCCAGTCGCACCTGATCGCGCACCAGTACGGCGACCTTATCAAGAAGGCCAAGTTGAAAGGCCGGATGCGCTGACGCATTCCTGCTTGACTGTTGCTTGTGACCGTCCGCTTATGAGAGGAGCGTTCCGGGCCGACGAGCCCGGCGCGATAACGGGGGAGCTTTCGTGAACATCATTCTTCTGGGGCCTCCCGGAGCGGGGAAGGGGACGCAGTCCAAGGGCCTGGTCGAGCGCCATGCGATGGTCCAGCTGTCGACCGGGGACATGCTGCGCGAAACCCGCAAGGCCGATACCGAACTCGGCCGCAAGGTCGCCGACATCATGGATTCGGGCGGGCTTGTCTCCGACGACATCGTCTCCGCCATGATCGATGCCAAGCTCGCCGACATGGGCAAGGACGAAGGCGCGATCTTCGACGGCTACCCGCGCACCGCGGCGCAGGCCGACCAGCTCGACGATATCCTCGCCAGGCACGGCCGCGCGCTCGACCGCGTGATCGAGCTCGAGGTGGACGAGGACGCGCTGGTCGAACGCATCACCGGCCGGTTTTCCTGCGCCAATTGCGGGACGCTCTACCACGACACCGCGAACCCTCCGAAGGTCGAGGGCGTGTGCGATTCCTGCGGCTCGACCGAGTTCAAGCGCCGGCCCGACGACAACGAGGAAACCGTCCGCAACCGCATGGCCGAATACCGCGCCAAGACCGCGCCGATCCTTCCGGGCTACGAAGCGCGCGGCATCGTCACGCGGGTCGACGGGATGGCCGGGATCGACGAGGTCGCCGCCGCGATCGACCGGCTGCTCGCCTGAACGCCCTTTGCCGCCTCGCTCCGATCGCCTAGACGCGCCCGAGGCACGAGGCAGGAGAGGCTGATGACCCGTTTCCCGATCCGCGCGGCGCATTGGGCTGCCGCCTTGGCCTTGGCGGCGGGTGCGGCGCCGCTGGCGGCCGAAGTCGAGCGGATGGACGACAACAGCTTCCTTACGCGCGACGAAGCGGTCGTCGCGGCGGACCCGAAGGAAGTCTGGCTCGCCCTCATCAGCCCGGCGCGGTGGTGGCGGTCGGAGCACACCTGGTCGGGCGAAGCGGCCAACCTGCGGCTCACCCCGCAGGCCGGCGGGTGCTTCTGCGAAACGATCCCCGAAGTCGACGAGCCGGGCCGCTTCACGCTCGAGGGCAGCGTCGAGCACATGCGCGTGATCCAGGCTTTTCCCGAACGCGCGCTGGTGATGCGCGGCTCGCTCGGCCCGCTCCAGCCCGAGCCGGTGGTCGGCGTCCTCTCGATCGCGCTGACCGAGGTCGAGGCGGGCACGCGCATCGTGTGGACCTATAATGTCGGCGGGTTCATGCGCTTCGAAGTGCCGGTCATCGCGCGCGCGGTCGACGGGGTGATGAGCCAGCAGCTCGCCGGGCTTGCCGAACTGCTGGGCGAGGTGGACGCGCCCGCTGCGGACGGCGAAGCCGCGGAGGAACCGGCGGCGATCGAACCCGAGCCGGTGATCGAGGAACCCCCCGCAGAACGCACCCCCAGCGTCGAGGAAGCCTTCGGCGACCTTTCGGGCGAAGAAGAGGATTGAGCCCCCGCTCCCGTTTGCGCGTCCCGGCCTTTGACTGGACCGACGAAGCGGTGTAACCAACAAATGATGCAACGCGGCGGGGCCTTTTCGCCCCGGAACGATGTTTTGTGCGCGCGGCGGTTGACGCTCCGCCCGAATCGCCCTATGCGCGCCGTTCATTCGACACGCTCGAACCCTGTCCGGCAGGTCGTCGCCAAGCGCGCGCACCGACCGGGCTTTTTGCCGTTCCGCCGCCGGGCCAGTCTCCGCGGCCGTCCGGGCGAGGGCGAGGGCCGGGCGCTTCGGTGAAACAGCGATGAGATAGGGGTCCGGCATCCGGTCCGCAAACCCCTGTGGAGCATGGAGAACTAAGTGGCTCGTATTGCCGGGGTAAACATCCCCACCAACAAGCGCGTGATCATCGCGCTCACCTACATCCACGGAATCGGCCGCACCACGGCGGTCGAGATCGCCGACAAGCTGGGCATCGCCCACAGCGCGCGCGTGCAGGACCTCACCGACGAGGAAGTGCTGCGTATCCGCGAAACGATCGATTCGGATTACACCGTCGAGGGTGACCTGCGCCGCCAGACCGCGATGAACATCAAGCGGCTGATGGACCTGCGCTCCTATCGGGGGCTGAGGCACCGCAACCAGCTGCCCGTCCGCGGTCAGCGCACCCACACCAACGCCCGCACCCGCAAGGGCAAGGCGAAGCCCATCGCCGGGAAGAAGAAGTAAGCGCGGCTCCCTGAGCTTATCGCTTTTCCCTTCATCCGAATTCTAGAGGAACACGCACAATGGCACGCGAACCCGGCCGAGTGAGGCGCCGCGACAAGAAGAACATTTCTTCGGGCGTCGCGCATATCAACGCCAGCTTCAACAACACCATGATCACCATCACCGACGCGCAGGGCAATGCGATCAGCTGGTCTTCGGCCGGCATGATGGGCTTCAAGGGCAGCCGCAAGTCGACGCCCTATGCCGCCCAGGTCGCCGCCGACGACGCCGGCAAGAAGGCCGCCGACCACGGCGTCCGCACGCTCGAGGTCGAGGTCAAGGGCCCCGGCTCGGGCCGCGAAAGCGCGCTGCGCGGCCTTGCTGCGGTCGGTTTCAACATCACTTCGATCCGCGACGTGACGCCCATCCCGCACAATGGCGTGCGCCCGTCCAAGCGTCGCCGCGTCTGATCATATCCCGTCCGGCGGCCCGCCGCGGCTGCCGGGACACCGCACGGGGTCTCCGCCGCATCCGCGCCCAGCGCCTCGGCCCGTCCCGTATTTGAACCGCTGAAAGGCGAATTAGGGGAAATCCATGTCCGTCAACACGAAGAACTGGCAGGAACTCAAGAAACCCAACGCTCTCGAAATCAAGGAAGGCGGCGACAAGCAGCGCAAGACCACCTTCGTCGCCGAGCCGCTCGAGCGCGGCTTCGGCCTTACCCTCGGCAATGCCCTGCGGCGCGTGCTTCTCTCCAGCCTTCAGGGTGCGGCGATCACCTCGATCAAGATCGAGAACGTGCTGCACGAATTCTCCTCGCTCGCCGGCGTGCGCGAGGACGTGACCGACATCGTGCTCAACGTGAAGCAGATCGCGCTCAGGATGGAAGGCGAGGGCCCCAAGCGCCTGCAACTCTCGATGACCGGCCCCGCCACGGTCAAGGCCGGCGACATCGCGGTGACCGGCGACATCGAGGTGATGAACAAGGACCTCGTCCTGTGCCATCTCGACGAGGGCGCGACGCTCAACATGGAACTGACCGCGGACGTGGGCAAGGGCTATGCCCCGGCGGTGCAGAACCGTCCGGCCGACGCGCCGATCGGGCTGATCCCGGTCGACTCGCTCTATTCTCCGGTGCGCCAGGTCAGCTACAAGGTCGAGAACGCCCGCGTCGGGCAGGAACTCGATTATGACAAGCTCAGCCTCACGGTCGAGACCGACGGCACCGTCACGCCCGAAGACGCCGTCGCCTATGCCGCGCGGATCCTGCAGGACCAGCTGACCCTGTTCGTCCACTTCGAGGACGGCATCCCGCAGCCGCAGTCGGCGATGATCGGCCATGCCGCCCAGCCGCAGGAAGACGATGCCAACCAATTGAACCGCTACCTGCTCAAGAAGGTGGACGAGCTCGAACTGTCGGTTCGCAGCGCCAACTGTCTCAAGAACGACAACATCATCTATATCGGCGACCTCGTCCAGAAGACCGAGGCCGAGATGCTGCGCACGCCGAATTTCGGCCGCAAGTCGCTCAACGAGATCAAGGAAGTGCTGTCCAGCATGGGCCTGCGCCTCGGCATGGACATCCCCGGCTGGCCGCCCGAGAACATCGAGGAAATGGCCAAGAAGCTTGAGCAGGAACTGCTGGGTTGAGGCTTGGGTGAGCCCCAGCGCAGGCTGGGGCCTCCCGCCGTCGGCGCTGTGCCGATGGAGATCCCAGCCTTCGCTGGGATACAAGCAGGGCGAAGGTTCGGGGCCCTGATCCGGACCGGCACTGGGCTACCTGATACGGGCCCTTTTCGAACGAAGGAAGAATACGATGCGTCACGGTATTTCGCAGCGCAAGCTCGGTCGCAAGACCGGCCACCGCAAGGCCCTGTTCCGCAACATGGCGGCCGCCCTCATCAAGCACGAGCAGATCGTCACCACGCTTCCCAAGGCGAAGGAACTGCGCCCCTATGTCGAAAAGCTGGTCACGCTCGCCAAGCGCGGCGGCCTTTCGAACCGCCGCCTCGCGATGAGCAGGCTGCAGGACGAAACCCAGCTCAGGAAGCTCTTCGACGTGCTCGCCGAACGCTATGCGGACCGCGAGGGCGGCTATGTCCGCATCATCAAGGCCGGCTACCGCGCCAGCGACAGCGCCCCGCTCGCCGTGATCGAATTCGTCGACCGCGACGAGGACGCGAGGGGCCAGGATTCCGGCCCCGACATGAGCGAAATGGACGAATACGCGGAGGCGTAGGCCCCGCCCGGACAAGGATGGCAAAAGGGGTCGGGGAGCGTTCCCCCGGCCCCTTTTCTTTTGCGTCGCAGGCCCTAGTCTCGCGCGGCATGAGAACGCTCCTTTTCGCAGCCGCTGCCGCAGCGCTTGCTGCTCCCGTCCCCGCCATCGGCCAGAGCGCGCAGGAACGCCTCGACGCGCGGTATGACCGGGCGCTCGCGGCGGGATACAAGGCCTTGATGCTGTGCAGCGCGATCGCGGTAGCGGAGCGAAACGGCACGACGCGCAGCCCCGAGAGCGTTCACGAATGGGAGCTTTCGGGCGTCGACCCCGCGCTCGACCCGATCATCCGCGACCTGCCCTACGATATCCTTCGCGGACCGGGCGGGGCAGTTGCCCGGGTAGAGGTCGAATGGGCCGAAAATATGCCCGACCGCGCGGCGACCCATGGCGGGCGCGACAGGGGCTGTTCGGTCCTCCCGATCGGCGCAGTGCCGGATGCGGGCGATGCCGCGGTGGCACCGGCCCGCGACACGGCCGAGACCGCGACCACCGGCAAGGCCGCGCCGCGCGGGGAAACGGCGCTGGACGGCCTGCTCGCCGATGCCTTCGCCGCGCGCTATGGCGACGGGCGCAGCACGGCGGTGCTCGTGCGGCGGTTCGATCCCGACGGCACCCTCGCGTTCGAGACGGCGCGCTACGCCCCCGGCTTCGACGCGAATACTCCCCAGCGCACCTGGTCGGTCGCCAAGAGCATTGCCGCGACGCTGGTCGGCGCGGCGGTCCACGCGGGCGAACACGCGGTGAGCGATCCGGTAGGCCTCGATTACTGGCGTGCCGGGGGCGAGGGCGATCCGAGGAACGCGATCACCATCGACCATGCCCTGCGGATGGCAAGCGGGCGCTATTCGGACACACCGGGCAACCGCACCGATCCGCTCTACTGGGGCGGGACCACGGTGGACGAGCGCGCCGCAAACTGGCCCCTCCTGAATGAACCCGGCACGGTCTATCGCTATGCCAACAACGACACGCTGATGGCGGTGAAGGGGATCGAAACCTGGCTGGAGCGCAATCCGCCGCACGAATTCTTCGCGCGTCTCGGCATGGACCGCACCGTCGCCGAAACCGACAACCGCGGCAATTATGTCCTTTCCTCGCAGGTCTGGTCGACTGCGAGCGACCTCGCGACGCTCGGCCAGCTCTATCTCGATGACGGCGTGTGGAACGGCGAACGCCTGCTGCCCGAGGGATGGCGCGACCATGTCTCCGATCCGTCCGGCCCCCAGCCCGAGGGGACGGACTGGGGCTATGGCGCGGGGTGGTGGACCTTTCGCCGGCCCGAAGGAAACGCCTTCGCCGGCATCCCGGACGACGCCTTCGCCGCGCGCGGCAATCGCGGGCAGTATGTGGTCGTCGTGCCGTCCCGCAAGGTCGTGATCGTGCGGCGGGGGGAGGACCCGGTAGGAACCGGCTTCGACATCGCAGCCTTCACCCGCGACGTGCTGGCAGCGATCGAGGGCGAGTAAGTTCAACTCGTTCAGCCGCTTTCGCCCCGTTTCGGGCGTACCTGTTCAGGTTATAGGCCGTTTTGCTTAACGCTTGCTGTCCGCGCGATTCAGGCTCGTCACACGCCCTTTCCTACATCCTGCGATTCGACGCCGGGGCTATCCCGTCCCAGCCGGAAGCGAGGATGAGATCATGACGAGCACCACCACCAAACTCGCAAGAACCGCGCTTGGCGCCGTCGCCGCCGCGGCGCTGGCGATCGGCTCCGCTGCGCCCGCGCTGGCCGACGACCGCCGCGAGCGCGACGGGATCGGCGCGGGCGAGGTCATCGCCGGCGCGCTCGTGATCGGCGGGATCGCCGCGCTCGCCGGGGCCTTCGACGGCAACGACCGGCGCGACTGGCGCGACCGCCGTCACCGCGATTGGCGCGGCGACCGGCGCGGTTTCAGGGGCGATCCGCAGCGCGCGATCAATCGCTGCATCCGCGCGGCCGAGAACCAGGCCCGCCGCTTCGGCGGCTGGCGCTTCGCCCAGGCGACCGACATCCGCGACGTGGACCGCACCCGCTACGGCTTCCGCGTTCAGGGCCGGATCGAGGTGCGGCAGAATGTCCGGTTCCGCGACCGCTTCGACCGCGGCCGGTTCACCTGTCGGCTCGACGGGCGGGGCGCTCCGCACATCGACTTCGCCGGGGTGCGGGGCCTGCGCTGAGGCGGGTTTCGGCTCTGCGAGCGGGGCGTTACGTCCCACCGGCCTTGCGCGGCCCGCATCCCAGCGGTTACCCTCGCTCGCCTCGTGCCCATTAAGCCCCGGTCAAGCCGCGGGCCGATAGGCACGAGGCGAACCCGAGAGCGATTGGTGGCCGCTCGACCCGACGACCCTTCGAGGAGGACAAGTCCATGGCGTCCCAGCTCCGTCCGTTCGCGCGCCGTTTCCCCGCCATCGCCGGTCTCGCCGCCGCGCTTTCGCTGACCGCCGCGCCGGTTTCCGCGGCCGAGCTGCCCGGCAACCTCGTCCGCCCCGCGGCGAGCGGCAGCGCCTTCATGGCCGATTTCGGATCGGGCGCGCATGATGCCGGCGTGGACACCGCCGAGTGGGGCCGCTGCTGGGGCCGCTGGGGTTGCCGCAGCTGGCGCGGACGGCGCGGGGTGCGCGCGGGCGACGTGCTTGCCGGGGCGGTCATCGTCGGCGGGATCGCCGCCATCGCGAGCGCGGCTGCGAACAACCGGCGGCGGGAGCGCGACGTGGTGATCGTCGAGCGTGACCGCGTGCGCTACGACGACCGGCGATATGATGACCGGCGCTACGATGACCGGCGCTACGATGACCGGCGCTACGACGACCGCCGTTATGACGACCGACGCTACGACACCCCGCGCGCCGCCCCGCGCCGTTCGGGCGCCTCGGGCCTGCAGGGCGCGGTCGACATGTGCCTGACCGAGATCGAACGCGACGTGCGCGTCGACGGCGTCGACAATGTCCAGCGCACCGCGGGCGGCTGGGCGGTCACCGGCACCCTGTTCGACGGGTCGTCCTTCCTCTGTTCCATCGGCAGCGACGGGCGGATCGACACGATCGATTTCGGCGGCTTCGTCGGCCGGGCCGATCGCGCCGCGCCCGCGCGCGAACGGGCCTTCGCCGCCGAACGCGCCGTTCCGGCCGAACAGTGGAGCGACGTCAGCTACCTGCGCGCGCGGGCCAGTGTCGAGGCACGCGACGGCTTCGGTCCGCAGCCCGACGAGGAGATGCGCGTTACCCTCGTCACCGAACCGCGCGATGTCGAGATGGCCTTTGCCGGAACGCCCGCCGATCTGCGCTACGCGGGCGAGCGCGGGCCGGCCTATCCCGGCGCGCCGATCCCCGGCGAGGCCATCCCCGACAGCCGCCCGATCGACGGCGACCTCGGGCGCTGAGCTTTAATCGGAGGCAGGCTCGCCGCGGTCCGGCCCGCCATAGGTCGGCAGGGCGAGCTCCCACCTGATCGCCGCCGCGCGCAGCGCCGCCCCGGCGACGAAGGCCGCGCCCCACGCCGCCACATCGGGCAGGGCGAGCAGCGGGACGAGCAGCATCCCGCCGACCGTGAGCGCGGCGCTGAGCGCGGCGGCGGTGACGTAGAGTTCGGGCTGCATGATGACCGAGGGGCGCCCGGCGACGATGTCGCGGATGATCCCGCCGACGCAGCCGGTGATGATCCCCATCAGCGCGGCAGGGACGGGCGGGATCCCGTAGGCGGTCGCCTTGGCGCTGCCGAGCACGGCATAGGCGGCAAGCCCCACCGCGTCGGCATAGAGGAACGCGCGCCCTTCGTAGAGGCGCAGCGGCACGAACCACGCGACCAGCGCCACGCCGAGGCACACGGCGGCGACCCAGGGATCGGTGATCCAGAACACCGGCGCCCCGATCAGGAGGTCGCGCAAGGTGCCGCCGCCGACCCCGGTGACGAGCGCGAAGAACGCCATGGTGACGAAAGTCTGCCGCTCGCGCGCGGCGACGAGCGCGCCCGACAGCGCGAAGACCGCGATCCCGGCGAGGTCGAGCCAGTCGAGGATCGGGGTCAGGATCGTCCCGTCCATGACCTGTCCCTATCCGTGGAGGATCCGCCCGATCTCCCCGGCGGCGGCGATGCAGTCGAGATCGGCGAAGGCCGGGCCGATGACCTGCATCCCGCAGGGAAGGTCCGCGCCGAGATAGGCGCCGGACCCGATCGGCAGAACGGTGGAGGGCAGGCCCGGGAAGGTCGCGAGGCCCGAGAAGATCAGCCCCGCTCCGGCGGGCAGTTCCTCGCCGTTCACGTCGAGCGTGCCCTTGAACACGGCTTCCTCGCGGTGCGGCACGGCGAGCACGGGGGCGGGCGGGGCGAGGACGAAGTCGTAGCTCTCGAACACGCGCTCCCACAGGACCCGGTTCGCGGCCTGCGCGTCGAGCAGGTCGAACCAGTCGCTCGCCGTGGCGCGCCTGCCGTTGGGCGCGGGCGCGCCGCGGGCCATGATGGTGTTGAGCATCCTGAGGTAATCGCGGTGCTGCTGCGCGAGGTCGGGCAGGAAGCCGTCCGCTACCTGGCCGGCCCGGTCGATGGCGATGCCCGCTTGCGCGAGCCTCTCCAGCGCCGTCTCGGTCGGGGCGGCGACGCTCGCATCGAGCGGGCAGCCGGGCAGGTCGGTGAGAGCGAGGAGGCGGCACCGGGCGAGCGGCTTGCCCTTGGCGGCAAGCGGGAAGCGCGCGCCGATTTCGGTCAGCACGGCGAGGTCTTCCGCGCACCGCGCGAGCGGCCCGGCGATCGACAGCTCGCTTTCGTGCGCCGCGACGAAGCCCTCGCGCCGGGCCATCATCGGGTGGTCGTGGCCGCGCCTCGGCACCAGGCCGTGGGTCGTCTTGTGCCCCCAGATCCCGCAGAAATGCGCCGGCACGCGGACCGATCCGCCGATGTCGGAGCCGTATTCGCAGGCCACCATCCCGCTCGCCACCGCCGCCGCGCCGCCGCCCGACGATCCGCCGGGCGAGCGCGACGTGTCGTGCGGGTTGTTGGTGCGGCCATAGACCGGGTTGAAGCTCTGCCAGTCGGTAAGGTCCGTGGGCACGTTGGTCTTGCCCAGGATCACCGCGCCCGCCGCCTTCAACCGCCGGACGAGTTCGGCATCGCGCGGGGCGACGTAACCGGTCAGGCGTTCGTGCCCCCAGCAGCTTTGCAGCCCCGCGACCTCGAAGCTTTCCTTGACCGTCATCGGCACGCCGAACAGCGGCTGGTCCTCGCGCGGGGCCTCCCCCCGGGCGATCGCGGCGTCCATCGCCCGCGCCTCGGCGCAGGCGCGCTCCCAGTCGGGGACGGCGACGGCGTTCACCTCGGCGTCGAGATGCTCGATCCGCACGATCGCGGCATCGACCGCCTCGACCACCGAGAGCCTGCCCTCCCGGATTGCCGCTGCGGTTTCGAGCGCGCCGGGTTTTTCGGTCAGTTGCGGATAGGCCATGCGTGTCTCCCCCCCCTGCGTGCGCGAGTCCCCGCGCAGGCGGGGACCTCATGCCTGCTGCACGGCGCCAGTGGCAAGAGGCTCCCGCCTGCGCGGGAGCTTGCGGGAATTCAGATATGGATCGGCTTGCCCGTCACCGCCATCGCCGCTTCCTTGAAGGCCTCGGCATGGGTGGGGTGGGCGTGGCAGGTATAGGCGATGTCCTCGGACGTGGCGCCGAATTCCATCGCCTGCGCGGCCTGCGCGATCATGGTCCCGGCGAGCGTGTTGATCATCCACACGCCGATCACGCGGTCGGTTTCGGCATCGGCGATCACCTTGACGAAGCCGTCGGTGTCGCGGTTCGCCTTGGCGCGGGAGTTCGCCATCATCGGGAACTTGCCGACCTTGACCTCGATCCCGCGCTCCTTCGCCTGTTCCTGGGTGAGGCCTACCCCGGCGATCTCGGGAGCGGTGTAGACGACGTTGGGGATGACATCGTGGTTCACGATCCCCGTCTGCCCGGCGATGAATTCGGCCACCGCGATGCCTTCGTCCTCGGCCTTGTGCGCGAGCATGGGGCCGGGCGCGACGTCGCCGATCGCCCAGATGTTGTCGACCTCGGTGCGGAAATCGTGGCCGATCTCGATCTGGCCGCGATTGTTGACCTTGAGCCCGGCCTTTTCGAGCCTCAGCCCGTCGGTGTTGGGCCGCCGGCCGATCGCGACGAGAACATTGCTCGCCTCGATCGTCTGTTCATCGCCGCCGGAGGATTTCTCGACCGTCAGGGTGACCTTCTTGCCCTTGACGCTGGCGCCGGTGACCTTGTGGCCGAGCATCATGTCCATGCCCTGCTTCCTGAAGATCTTCTGCGCCTCCTTGCGGATTTCGCCGTCCATGCCGGGGAGGAGCTGGTCGAGGAATTCGATCACCGTCACCTTCGCACCCAGCCTGCGCCACACGCTGCCGAGTTCGAGCCCGATCACGCCGCCGCCGATCACCACGAGATGTTCGGGCACTTCGTCGAGGTCGAGCGCGCCGGTCGAATCGACGATGCGCTTCTTGTCGTTGTCGACCTCGACGCCGGGGAGCGGGGTGACGCTGGAGCCGGTCGCGATGACAATGTCCTTCGCGGTATGGGTCGCATCGCCGACCTTTACCGTGTGCGCGTCCTCGAACGCGGCGTGGCCTTTCAGCCAGGTCACCTTGTTCTTCTTGAACAGGAATTCGATCCCGCCGGTGAGATCGCCGACCGCGGCGGATTTCTCGGCCATCATCTTCTTGAGGTCGAACGTCGCCTTGGCCTCGATCCCCCAGGTAGCGAAATGGCCGCCGGTGGCCTCGTCGAACAGTTCGGAAGCGTGGAGCAGGGCCTTCGACGGGATGCAGCCGACATTGAGGCAGGTGCCGCCCAGTGTCTCGCGGCTTTCGACGCAGGCGACCTTGAGGCCAAGCTGCGCCGCGCGGATTGCCGCGACATAGCCGCCGGGACCGGCACCGATGATGAGGACGTCGTAGTCGTATTCAGCCATTTATAAGCTCCATGATCCCTGCAGGCGAGGTGGGATCGGCAATTGTCTCGTTCAATCTTTGCGCGGCGATGGGCCGCCTCGGGAATCGTGCCTCACAAATCGATCAGCATCCGGGTCGGATCCTCGATCGCCTCCTTGATGATCTTCAATGCGGTCACCGCCTCGCGCCCGTCGATCAGGCGGTGGTCGTAGCTGAGGGCGAGATACATCATCGGGCGGATGACGACTTCGCCGTTCACCGCCACCGGCCGGTCCTCGATCCGGTGGAGGCCGAGGACGGCGCTCTGCGGCGGGTTGATGATCGGGGTGGACATGAGGCTGCCGAACACGCCGCCGTTCGAGATCGTGAAGGTGCCTCCGGTCATGTCCTCCATCGTCAGCGTGCCTTCCTTGGCCCGCGCGCCGAAATCGGCGATGTCCTTCTCGATCCGGGCGAAGCCCTTCTTGTCGGCGTCGCGGATGACGGGAACGACAAGGCCGTTGGGCGCGCTGACCGCGACCGAGATGTCGACATAGTCGTGGTACACGATCTCGTCGCCCTCGATATAGGCGTTGGCGGCGGGCACGTCCTTCAGCGCGAGGCAGGCGGCCTTGGCGAAGAAGCCCATGAAGCCGAGGCGGATATCGTGCTTCCTGGCGAACAGGTCCTTGTAGCGGTTGCGCGCCTCGATCACGGCGGACATGTCGACATCGTTGAAGGTGGTGAGCAGCGCCGCATTGTCCTGCGCGCCCTTGAGGCGCTTGGCGATGGTCTGGCGCATCCGGGTCATCTTGACCCGCTCCTCGCGGCGCTCGCCGGCCGCGGCGGGAGCCGGGGCGGGCGCGGGCGAGGGGGCCGGGGCGGGCGAAGGCGCGGGCGCGCCGCTCTTCTTCGCTTCGGCCGCGGCGATCACGTCTTCCTTGGTCAGGCGGCCGTCCTTGCCGGTGCCCTTGATGGTCGAGGGATCGACCCCGTGTTCGAGCACCGCGCGGCGCACCGCGGGCGAAAGCGTCTGCGCGGCGGCGACGAGGTCCTCCGACGGGCTTTCCTTGGCCCTGTCGCCCTCGTCCTCGTCCGACGCGGGTGCGGGGGAGGGCGCAGGCGAGGGCGAAGGGCTGGCTCCCGCGCTCGCGCCTTCCTCGATCAGCGCGATCACCGCGCCGACTTCGACCGTGTCGCCGACCGCGACCTTGTGCTCGCTCAGCACGCCCGCAACCGGCGAGGGCACGTCGACCGCGACCTTGTCGGTTTCGAGGCTGGCGATCGGCTCGTCGGCCTCGACCGCGTCGCCGGGCTGCTTGAGCCATTCGCCGATCGTGCCTTCGGTGACCGATTCGCCGAGAGCGGGGACTTTGATTTCGGTTGCCATTCCAGATGCTTCCTGAACTTTGTTGTCTGTTGGTGTCTAATTCGAGAGGCCCAGCGCCTCGGCCACCAGCCGCTCCTGCTGCTCCTTGTGCCGCCCGGCGAGCCCGGTCGCGGGCGAGGCGGCCGGGTCGCGCCCGACATAGACGGGCCGCTTGCCCGCGAACCCTGCCTGCGCTAGCGAATCCTCGATCTGGTTCTGGACGAAGAACCACGCGCCGTTGTTCTTCGGTTCCTCCTGGCACCAGATCACCTCCTCGAGGTTCTCCATCCGCTCCATCCGCTTCGCCAGCGGTTCGCCGGGGAAGGGGTAGAGCTGTTCGATCCGCACGATCGACACGTCCCCGATCGCTTCGGCATCGCGCTTCTCGATCAGGTCGTAGGCGACCTTGCCCGAACACAGGACGAGGCGTTTCACCTTCTCGTCGGCGATTTCGGTCGTGTCGGACTTGATCCGCCGGAACTGCCGGTCGCCCAGGAATTCGTCCCGCGAAGACTTCGCCATCGGGTGCCGCAGGAGCGATTTCGGCGTCATGATGATCAGCGGCTTGCGGAACGGGCGCAGCATCTGGCGGCGCAGCACGTGGAAATAGTTCGCCGGCGTGGTGATGTTGCAGACCTGGATGTTGTCGTTCGCGCACAGCTGCAGGAAGCGTTCGAGCCGTGCCGAGGAATGCTCCGGCCCCTGGCCTTCATAGCCGTGGGGAAGCAGCATCACGAGGCCGTTGGCGCGCAGCCACTTGGCCTCCCCGCTCGCGATGAACTGGTCGATCATGATCTGCGCGCCGTTGGCGAAGTCGCCGAACTGGCCTTCCCACAGCACCAGCGTCTTGGGATCGGCCATGGCGAAACCATACTCGAAACCGAGCACGCCGTATTCCGACAGGGTCGAATCGTGCACCTCGAACTTGCCGTGGGGCAGGGTGTTGAGCGGCACGTACTTGCGCTCGGTCTTCTGGTCGACCCACACGGCGTGGCGCTGCGAGAAGGTGCCGCGCCCGCTGTCCTGCCCGGACAGGCGCACGCCATAGCCTTCCATGACGAGGCTGCCGAAGGCGAGCGCCTCCGCCGTCGCCCAGTCGAAGCCCTCGCCGGTCTCGAACATGGCGGCCTTGGCGGCGAGGACGCGGTCCAGCGTCTTGTGGATTTCGAGATCGCCCGGAACCTCGGTCAGCACCTTGCCGATATGGTCGAACATCTTGCGCTCGATCGCGGTTTCGACATTGCGCCGCGCGGTTTCGGGATCGGCCGGCTTGTTGAGCCCGGCCCAGCGCCCGGCGAACCAGTCCGCCTCGTTGGGCTTGTAGCTCCTGGACGCCTCGAATTCCTCGTCGAGCAGGGCGATGAATTCCCTGGCCGCCTCCTCGCGGTGGCCCTTTTCCACCACGCCTTCGGCGATCAGGCGATCCTCGTAGATCTTGGAAACCTTGGGATGGGCGCGGATCGCGTCGTACATCAGCGGCTGGGTGAACTTGGGCTCGTCGCCTTCGTTGTGGCCGAAGCGGCGATAGCACCACATGTCGATCACCACGTCGCGGTGGAAGGTCTGGCGGTATTCGACCGCGAGCTTGCAGGCGAAGGTCACCGCTTCGGGATCGTCGCCGTTGACGTGGAGGATCGGCGCCATCACGCCCTTCGCCACGTCGCTGGGGTAGGGCGAGGAGCGCGCGAATTTCGGCGAGGTGGTGAAGCCGATCTGGTTGTTGATGATGAAGTGGATGCACCCCCCGGTGTCGTAGCCGGGCACGCCCGAGAGCGAGAGGCTTTCCCACACCACGCCTTGCCCCGCGAAGGCCGCGTCGCCGTGGATCAGCACGGGCAGCACCTCGCGCTTCTGGCTGAGATCGTCGCGGATCGCCTGCTGCGCCCGCGCCTTGCCCAGCACGACCGGGTTCACCGCCTCGAGATGCGAGGGGTTGGGCGTCAGGCTCATGTGCACCGAAATCCCGTCGAATTCGCGGTCGGTGCTGGTGCCGAGGTGGTATTTCACGTCGCCCGAACCGCCCACGTCATCCGGGTTGGCCGATCCACCCGAGAATTCGTGGAAGATCACGCGGTAGGGTTTCGCCATGACATTGGCGAGGACGTTCAGCCGCCCGCGGTGGGCCATGCCGTAGATGATCTCGCGCACGCCCGCGCTGCCGCCGTGCTTGATGACCGCTTCGAGCGCCGGGATCATCGATTCCCCGCCGTCGAGGCCGAACCGCTTGGTCCCGACATATTTGCGGCCGAGGAATTCCTCGTACTGCTCGCCGCGCAGCACGGCGGCGAGGATCGCCTTCTTGCCCTCGGGGGTGAACTGGATCGTCTCGCCCGGGCTTTCGAACTTGTCCTGCAGGAAACGGCGTTCCTCGGTGTCGGCGATGTGCATGTATTCGAGGCCGACCTTGCCGCAATAGACTTCGCGCAGGCGCCGGTGGAGCTTGTCCACGGTGGTCCATTCCATGCCCAGCACGCCGCCGACATAGACCTCCTCGGCCTCCTTGCCGGCAAGCCCGTGCCATTCGAGCGTCAGGTCTTCCGGCCCTTCGCGGTTGGACATGCCGAGCGGATCGAGATCGGCGGACATGTGCCCGCGCACGCGGTAGAGCCGCACCAGCGTCATCGCGGAAATCGACAGCGAGGCGGCCTTCTCGATGGCCTTGGGGTCCATCGGCTTGCCCGCGTCCCTGGCCGCCTGCTTGACAGCCAGCTTCATCTCGGTCGGGTCCATCGCCGCCACGAGGTCCGCGCCGCTGCCCGCCAGCGTGTCGAGCCAGCCGCGCCTTTCCCACGTGGGGCCGGGCTGCGGGCCGTCCTGATCGGTCATTTCGGGGATGAAGTTCTTGCTCTGCTCGTTCATAATCCTGAGTCCCAGCGCAGGCTGGGACCTCCCTTGATCTTGCGAGACATCAGACAAGCGCGGACGAGAGGTCGTCCCATCCGGGATTGCTTTCCTCGATCCGCCTGATCTTCCATTCGCGTTTCCAAGCCTTCATTCGTCTCTCGGCGATCCGGGCATCGTGAATATTCTCGTGCCGTTCGAACCAGACCAGCCGGTCGCAATTGCATTTCTTCGCAAACCCCCGGACCGTTCCCGTCCGATGCTGTGCGAGGCGCCGCGCGAGATCGTCGGTGACGCCGATATACAGGACCCCGCCTTTCCTGTTGGTCAGGATGTAGACGAAGCCCTCCTTCAATCATTCCACCTCATGTGAGTCCCGGGGAAGGCTGGGACCTTGTCCTGTCAGGCACGAGGTCCCAGCCTTCGCTGGGACTCACATGCCCATGGAAACTCACGCCATTTCCTTCAGCATCGCCGCGAGCGTCGTGCCCAGTTCGCTCGGGCTCGGCGAGACGCGGATGCCCGCATCCTCCATCGCCGCGATCTTGTCCTCGGCGCCGCCCTGGCCGCCCGAGACGATCGCGCCCGCATGGCCCATGCGGCGGCCCGGAGGCGCTGTGCGGCCCGCGATGAAGCCGACGGTCGGCTTGCTGCGGCCCTTGGCGGCCTCGGCCTTGAGGAAGGCGGCGGCTTCTTCTTCCGCACTGCCGCCGATCTCGCCGATCATGATGATGCTTTCGGTTTCCGGGTCGTCGAGGAAGAGGTCGAGCACGTCGATGAAGTTCGTCCCGTTCACAGGGTCCCCGCCGATGCCGACCGCGGTCGACTGGCCGAGCCCGACCTGCGTGGTCTGGTGGACGGCTTCATAGGTGAGCGTGCCCGAACGGCTTACGACGCCGACGCTGCCCTTCTTGAAGATCGAGCCCGGCATGATGCCGATCTTGCATTCGTCGGGCGTCAGCACGCCGGGGCAGTTCGGGCCGATGAGGCGCGACCTGGAACCCTCGAGCGCACGCTTGGCGCGGACCATGTCGAGCACCGGGATGCCCTCGGTGATGCAGATGATGAGCTCGATCTCGGCATCGATCGCCTCGCAGATCGCGTCGGCGGCGAAGGGCGGGGGGACGTAGATGCACGAAGCGGTCGCGCCCGTGGCGGCCTTGGCCTCCTTCACCGTGTCGAACTGCGGCAGGCCGATATGCTCCGTGCCGCCTTTGCCGGGCGTGACGCCCGCGACCATCTGCGTGCCGTAGGCGAGCGCCTGTTCGGTGTGGAAGGTGCCGGTGTTGCCGGTCATCCCCTGGGTGATGACCTTGGTGTCTTTGTTTACGAGGATGCTCATTAAAAACTCCAGACTTGTCCTTGCGAAGGCCGGGCCTCGCGATTTCCTACACGTGCGACCGAGACCGTCCGCTCTCGAATATTGCCGCGACACTCAAACTGCATATCGTAACTGCTGCGTGCCTTGTTTGACGGCTGACGGAACTCGAAGTTACCGTTTTCATCAAAAGCGATACTCTCAGGATCCAGGACTGCGAGCGCACGCTTGTTTGTTTGTTCGTCCTTGTCCCTATAGAGGTCGGGAAACTGCGCTCGCCAAACGTCTGTGCAACCATTGAGAGCGGCCATCTGATCGTTCGACGGGCCGAACGAACATGAGGCCAATCCTGTCGCCAAGAAGACAAAGGCGAGCGCTCTTCTAATCACGCCAGCGAGCTATCCAGCCCCTTGCAGGCCTCGAGCAATTCCTCGACCGCGTCGGTGCTGACCTTGAGGTTGGCTTTCTCCTCGTCGCTGAGTTCGATCTCGATCACATCCTCGCAGCCGCCCGCGCCGATCACGGTGGGGACGCCGACATAGAGCCCGTCGAGGCCGTACTTGCCCTCGACATAGGCGGCGCAAGGTAGGATGCGCTTCTGGTCGCCGAGATAGGCCTCAGCCATCGCGATCGCGCTGGTGGCCGGCGCGTAATAGGCAGAGCCGTTGCCGAGCAGTTGCACGATCTCGCCGCCGCCGCCGCGGGTGCGCTTGACGATCTCGTCGAGGCGGCTTTCGGAGACGCCCTTGATCGCCGCCATGTCCTTCACCGGGATGCCGTTGATCGTGGAGTAGGACAGGACCGGCACCATCGTGTCGCCATGCCCGCCGAGGACGAAGGCGTTCACATCGCGCACCGAACAGCCGAATTCCCACGCAAGGAAGGTGGCGAAGCGCGCCGAGTCCAGCACGCCGGCCATGCCGACGACCTTGTTGGCGGGGAGGCCCGAGAACTCGCGCAGCGCCCAGACCATCGCGTCGAGCGGGTTGGTGATGCAGATCACGAAAGCGTCGGGGCAGTTGTTCCTGATGCCTTCGCCGACCGCCTTCATCACCTTGAGGTTGATGCCGAGCAGGTCGTCGCGGCTCATGCCGGGCTTGCGCGGGACGCCCGCGGTGACGATCACCACGTCGGCCCCGGCGATGTCGGCATAGTCGTTCGTGCCCGTGATGCTCGCGTCGAATCCTTCGATCGGCCCGCACTGCGACAGGTCGAGCGCCTTGCCCTGCGGCATGCCCTCGGCGATGTCGAACAGGACGATGTCGCCCATTTCCTTCTTCGCGGCGAGGTGGGCGAGCGTGCCGCCGATCATCCCGGCGCCGATCAGCGCAATCTTGGTGCGGGTCATTTCTGAGGACTTCCTTCCCTGATTCCTGGGACGAAAACAATGTCCTGATAGCGCGGGTCCGCCCGTCCCAAGCCAGGCCCGGCGCCGTGATCTCGCGGGCGGGCCTAGGCGTGCGGGAAGGGCATTGCAACCGTCAAAAGGGCCTGCGCGCGCGGAAATCTTTGATAATAGTTCGCAGGTGCAATAAGGGACCGCGAAACCATGCCGAGCCGCTCCGCGCGGGCGGCGAGGCGTGATTTTCCGCCGCTTGCGAAAGCCGGTCCGGTCAGGCCCGCACGCGCACCGCCGTCTCGCCCAACTCGCCCTCGCGCTCCTGCGCGATCAGCAGGGCAGCCAGGTAATCGGGCACGGCGCGGCTGAAATAGAAGCCCTGGCCCAGCGTGCACCCGGCCTCGCGCACCGCCCGCACCTGTTCGACCGTCTCGAGCCCCTCGGCCACGATCTCGATATCGAGCGTCGATCCCATTTCGGCGACCGCGCGGATGATCGCGTTGCTCCTGCGCCCGACATGCGCGCCCGAGACGAAGCTGCGATCGACCTTGATCTTGTGCAGCGGGAAGGTGTTGATGTGGCCGAGCGAGGAATAGCCCGTCCCGAAATCGTCGAGCGCGAACCGCACGCCGATCGCGGACAATTCCTCGATGAAGGCGGCGGTGGCGTGGTTGTCCTCGATGAACAGGCTCTCGGTCACTTCCAGTTCCAGCCGCGAGGGGGCGAGCCCCGCCTCGCGCAGGGCGTTGCGGATGCCGAGCGCGGCGCCCGGCGCGCGGATCTGGAGGGGCGAGAGGTTGACGGCGACCGTCACGTCCTCGGGCCACGTCGCCGCGGTGCGCGCGGCCTGCGCGGTGATCCAGTTGCCCAGCGTGACGATCACGCCCGTCTCCTCGGCCACGGGGATGAACTCGTCGGGTTTCAGCTCGCCCTTTTCCGGGTGGAACCAGCGCACCAGCGCCTCGAAGGCGCGGATGCGCCCGCTTTCGAGATCGACGATCGGCTGGAAGAAGATCGACAGCTCCTCGCGCTGGATCGCGGCGCGCAGCTCGTCCTCGATCTCGCGCCGCCGGATGAGGTCGCGGGTCATCGCGCGGTCGAAGAAGCGCGTCTGCGAGCGCCCGCCCACCTTGGCGTGGTAGAGCGCGAGATCGGCGCTCTGCATCAGCGTGTCCGCATCCGCTCCGTCGTCGGGCAGCAGGGCGACGCCGAGCGAAGCGCGCACTTCCAGCCGGTCGCCGTCGATCCGCACGGGGCGCATGATCTCGGCATGGATCTCGCTCGCGATGCGTTCGGCCATCTTGCGGTCGTCGACCGGCGTGAAGACCACGAACTCGTCCCCGCCGAAGCGCGCCACCGTTGCCTCCGGCGGCGAAACCTCGCGCAGCCGCCGCGCGACCTCGGTCAGCACGCGGTCGCCGACCGGATGGCCGAGCAGGTCGTTGACCTCCTTGAACCGGTCGAGGTCGATCCAGATCAGCGCGAGCCGCGCATCCTCCTCGATCGCCATCATCGTCTCGACCATGGCATGGTTGAGCCCCGCCCGGTTGGCGAGCCCGGTGACGACATCGGTCCGGGCGAGCAGCTGCATCTTGTCGGCGAGCAGCGAGCTGCGATCGGCCGAGGCGATGGATTCGCGCAGGACCTTGGAGATGTTGAGCACGATCGACATCATCGCCGGGATCAGCAGCGCGATCGTCACGGCGAGCGTGATCAGCGCGAGCGATCCCCGCATCACGCAGGCCGCCATGATCGGCAGCAGCGAAAGGGTGAGCTGGCCGATCGCGATGCTCGGCCGGCCCGCATTGCGCGCCGACACGCCAACGCCGTAGCACAGCGTGTTCGCCACCATCAGCACCTGCACCTCGCCCGGCGCATCGAGCCACAGCGTCATCGCTCCGACCAGGCCGATCACCAGCGCATAGCTGAAGGCGCCGATCTCGTAGATGATCTCCAGCTTGAAGGTGCTGGTCCGCCCGCTGTCGGGCGACAGGCCGAGCGCGGCGAGCACGCGCGCGATCGCGATGAGCGTGAGGACGCTGGCACCGAGATAGAGCTGCGGCAGCCCGGCCACCAGCGCCGAAACCCCGGTCGCGGCAATGCCGGCGAGGGCGCCGATCGCAAGGCTCGCAGGCTGGGTGTAGAGCGACTTGACCAGCAGGCGGCGCGCGCGCGCGGACACGCGGTCCGCACGCTGACGGGGCGCGAGGCCGAGCAGTCTCGCGAAGGGGCCGGTCAGATTCATATCGCCTCCGGCCTAGCCCGAAGTGGTCAAGGTCGGGTTAACGCGGTGCTTACCCCTTTCCACGCGTGAAATCCGCGACTTGGGCGGGCCGGACCCTTCAGCCAGGGGTCGGTCCGGATTCGCCCGCAACCTCGAGCGCAAGGCGGCGGTCGAGCGTGCGGGTGATTTCGAGCCACCAGTCATAGGCCGGCCGGTCGCCTGCGAAAAAGGCGGCCTCGGCCCGCGCGCGCGCGGCGCGGGCGGCGCCGAGGCCATGTTCGGCGAAATGGCGCAGCGCAGCGCGCAGCACCGCCTCGCTCGGGGCGCGGCGGCGGGCGGGTGCGGCAGAGCCGCGCGGGCGGGCATCGGCGCGACCTTCGGCGGCGCTGTTGTCGTTCGCCGCGCGTTCGCGTGCCCGGCGCACGAGGCCGCGCGCGATGGGGGCGCAGGCGCGGGCGGGGGCAGTGCCGAAGGCGGCCGCGAAATGGATCGTCATGGGCGCGCGGTTTCCCGGGTTCCGGCTCGCCCGGCAGCGGCTCGTCCGGCGACGCGTGGCGGGCGAATGCCGCGGGGCGAGGCCGGGGAAGCGCGCCAAGGGGCGGGCGCAGGGGTTGATCTGATGACATCCGACCTAGGGGAAAGCGCGCTAAGGCTTGGTGACGAGGCAGGGTTTCGCGTCCGTTAACCCTTTATCGCAGCGGCGTTTTCGCGCTCTCCCCCCTCCTGTCGTCGGACTAGGCCGCAAGCCGGGCGGAATGCGGTGCTGATCACTCGTCGAGCGCCTCGACCGCGATCCTCGGGGCCTTGCGCGCCGCGCTGTCGGCGCTTTCCGGGCGGGTTTTCCAGCGGCCAGCGGCACGGTATTCCTCGCGCACGCTGCCGCTTCCCGCAGCCGGGGCGGCGGCGGGCTCGGACGGGGAAACCGGCGCGTTTCCAGGCCGCAGTGCGATTTCGCCCGAAAGGCTCGGCCCGGCCTCGGCGTCGGGGCGGGGCTGGCAAGGGGCGCCGCCAGCACCCCCGGCCCGCGCCGGGGGCGCGCCCGCAGGCTTCCCGCGCGCCGATCCGGCGCCAGGGTCCGCAAGGCCCGGTTCGACGCCGGCATAGGCGGTGTCGAACGCGGCGAGCGAACCCGCCCGGCCGCGCGCTCGGTAGAAGCGGTGCGCGCCGATCGTGCCGACATGGTCGAGACCGCCGGCCCAGCGCGGCGCGACCCACAGCGTGTGGTAATGCGTTGCCAGCCCGACCGGGGCATAGACCTCGCCCGCCAGCGCCATCCGCGCAATCCGCCGCGCCCGTTCCCAACCCGCGCCCGCGGCGGGGCGCGCCCGGCTGCCGTCGCAGGTGAAGGTGAACTGGCACCCGGTCGCGCGCTCGGCGCCCTCGAACACCACCGCGCACACGCTGTTCGGCCAGGCCGGATGGCGCACGCGGTTGAGCACGACCTGCGCGACCGCGCGCTGGCCCGCCTCGCTCTCGCTGGCCGCTTCGTAGAACACCGCTTCGGCAAGGCATTGCTCCGCTCTCGGGTTTCCGCTCGCGGCGAGGAAGGGGGCCGCCGCCGGGCCGGGGTCGAGCGCCTCGCCCGGCGAACGCGGTCCTTCTGCGGCGAGCGGATCGGTTTCGGGCAGGGCGATCAGCGCCGCGCGCCGGGGCGGATCGGCGAGATAGTAGAAGGCGGAACCGGGAAAGTTCGTCCCGGCCCGTTCGAACGGCATGAGCCGGGGCGGGGCGGTTTGGCCGAGCGCGGGGCGGCTCTCGCCGGAGGTCGCAAGGCCCGCAAGATCGCCCAGCGCGAAGCCGGGACCGGCCGCGAGCACCGCGAAGACGACCGCGCCCGAGCCGAGCGCGCCGAGGCGTTTCTGCACCGGCTCGAACGGCAGGGGCGACCGGGGCGCGGCCCGGCCGACCCGCGCGACGATCCGGAATCCTTCGCGCAGCATCGCGCGAACCTTCCCCGTCAGCTGGCGGCCGAAAGCGGCCCCGCTCCTGCGCCGTGCGCGCGCGGGTCGGGGCGGCGGCGGCTGCGGCGGTTCGGGAGCGCGTTTGAGGATGCGGGCACGTGTCACCCCTTCGCGCCTAGCGCGCCCAAACGGGACCGGCGAGCGTCCCGGCACACGCGTCCCGAAAGCGCACAGGCGCGCGGCATTGCTTAACCTCGCGCCACAGGCGAGGCGCGCCTCACGCCGGTTGCGGGCAGGCAAGCATCCGGGCCGGAAAGCGGGAAAAAGGGCCGGCCAGGCGCCTCGTCCCGCCATGCTCGGGGGCGATGCGCCGACGGCCGGCCCTTGTCTCGATGAAGCGGCGTGGAGGCCCCATACTGGTGCGACCCGAAGGGTGCCACGAGGACTTGCAACGAGAAGCCCAGCATAGGATTTCCTGAAGTCTTGGGGACTTGATCTTTTCTGTAGGTCGCCTCGCGGGCCGTTTTTCGGCGGAATCGGGCGCTGTGCGGGCCATCCCGACCGGCGGAACGGGGTGGACGTGCGCCGCCGGCCGGCAGATGCACCGCCCGCCGATGTCCGCGCCCCGGCCCCCGCGCGACGCGCCGCGGAGCGGGTCCTGCGTCCCTTGCCGGATTCGCGCCGCACGATGGACGGGGGCGCGGAAACCAAGCCGCGTTCCCGTCCGTTGCAATCGCGCGTCCCCGGGGCCATTTCGCCCCCGGTCCAGCCTGTGCACGCAGCCACGCCGTCTCTTTACACCCACGAACATTTCCGGAACACAGCCCTCCCATGAGCCTTACCAAGATAAGCGTCCGCGGCGCGCGCGAGCACAACCTCAAGGGGATCGACATCGACCTGCCGCGCGATGCGCTGATCGTCGTCACGGGCCTGTCCGGGAGCGGCAAGTCGTCCCTCGCCTTCGACACCATCTATGCCGAGGGCCAGCGCCGCTATGTCGAGAGCCTGTCGGCCTATGCGCGCCAGTTCCTCGAGATGATGCAGAAGCCCGATGTCGAACATATCGACGGGCTGTCCCCTGCGATCAGCATCGAGCAGAAGACGACCTCGAAGAACCCGCGCTCGACCGTCGCGACCGTGACCGAGATCTACGACTACATGCGCCTGCTCTGGGCGAGGGTCGGCACGCCCTACAGCCCCGCGACGGGGGAGCCGATCGAGGCGCAGACCGTCTCGAACATGGTCGACCGGGTCATGGCCCTGCCCGAGGGCACGCGGCTCTACCTGCTCGCGCCGGTGGTGCGCGGGCGCAAGGGCGAATACCGCCGCGAGCTCGCCGAATGGCAGAAGGCGGGCTTCACCCGGGTGCGGATCGACGGGGAATTCTACCCGATCGAGGAAGCGCCCGCGCTCGACAAGAAGTTCAAGCACGACATCGAAGTGGTGGTGGACCGGCTCGCGGTGAAGGAGGGGCTGGAAACGCGGCTGGCCGATTCCTTCGAGACCGCGCTCAAGCTCGCCGAGGGGCTGGCCTATGTCGACCTCGCCGACGGCGTCGTGCCGGGGCGCGAGGGTGAGGACGCGGATGCGGGCGGCGCGATGAAGGGCGTCGGCATTCCGCCCAACCGCATCGTCTTTTCCGAGAAGTTCGCCTGCCCCGTCAGCGGCTTCACCATCGAGGAGATCGAGCCGCGCCTGTTCTCCTTCAACAGCCCCCAGGGCGCGTGCCCGGCCTGCGACGGGATCGGGGAAAAGCAGCTGTTCGACGAACAGCTCGTCGTGCCGAACGAGGCGCTGACGCTGAAACAGGGCGCGATCGTGCCCTGGGCCAAGTCCAACCCGCCGTCGCCCTATTACATGCAGGTCCTCGCCAGCCTTGCGAAAGCCTATGATTTCGACCTGACGACGCCGTGGAAGGATCTGGAGCCCGATCAGCGCATGATCATCCTTCACGGCACGGGCGGGATGCCGGTCCCGCTCACCTTCAAGGACGGGCGCAAGGAATACACCGTCACCAAGCCGTTCGAGGGCGTGATCGGGAACCTGAACCGCCGGATGCGCCAGACCGAAAGCGCGTGGATGCAGGAGGAGCTTTCGAAGTTCCAGACCGCCCAGCCCTGCGAGGCCTGCGGGGGCAAGCGGCTCAACGAAAAGGCGCTGAGCGTCAAGATCCCCGGCCCGACAGGCCCGATCGACATCGCCGAACCCGTCCGCATGAGCGTCGCCGAGGCGAAGGCGTGGTTTGCCGGGGCCGACGATCACCTCACCCCGCAGCAGTCCCAGATCGCCCGCGCGATCCTCAAGGAGATCCGGGAGCGGCTGGGCTTCCTCGACAACGTCGGCCTCGACTACCTCAACCTCGACCGCACCAGCGGCACTCTGTCGGGGGGCGAGAGCCAGCGCATCCGCCTCGCCAGCCAGATCGGCAGCGGGCTGTCGGGCGTGCTCTACGTGCTCGACGAACCCTCGATCGGCCTCCACCAGCGCGACAACGACCGGCTGCTCGAAACATTGAAACGCCTGCGCGACCTCGGCAACACGGTGATCGTGGTCGAACACGACGAGGACGCGATCCGCGCCGCCGACCACATCGTCGATCTCGGCCCCGGCGCGGGCGTCCACGGGGGCGAGGTGGTGGCGCAGGGCACGCTCAAGCAGGTGATGAAGGCGAAGGGCTCGCTCACCGCCGATTACCTGACGGGCCGCCGCGCGATTGCGGTGCCGGACCGGCGGCGCAAGGGCAACGGCCTGTTCCTGACGGTGAAGGGCGCGAGCGCGAACAACCTCAAGGGCGTCACCGCCAGCATCCCTCTCGGCACCTTCACCTGCATCACCGGCGTATCCGGTTCGGGCAAGTCCTCCTTCACCATCGACACGCTCTATGCGGGCGCGGCGCGGGTGCTGAACGGCGCGCGCATCATCGCCGGCAAGCACGACGCGATCGAGGGCCTCGAACACTGCGACAAGGTGATCGAGATCGACCAGTCCCCCATCGGCCGCACCCCGCGGTCCAACCCCGCGACCTACACCGGCGCCTTCACCCAGATCCGCGACTGGTTCGCAGGCCTCCCGGAATCGCAGGCGCGCGGGTACAAGCCGGGGCGCTTCTCCTTCAACGTCAAGGGCGGCCGCTGCGAGGCGTGCACCGGCGACGGCCTGATCAAGATCGAGATGCACTTCCTCCCCGATGTCTACGTCACCTGCGAACAGTGCGGGGGCAGGCGCTACAACCGCGAAACGCTCGAGGTGAAGTTCAAGGGGCATTCGATCGCCGACGTGCTCGACATGACGATCGAGGACGCGGAGGGCTTCTTCAAGGCGGTGCCGTCGATCCGCGACAAGATGCGGATGCTGAACGAGGTCGGCCTCGGCTACGTCAAGGTCGGCCAGCAGGCGACGACCCTTTCGGGGGGCGAGGCGCAGCGGGTGAAGCTCGCCAAGGAACTGGCGCGGCGTTCGACCGGGCAGACGCTCTACATCCTCGACGAGCCGACGACGGGCCTGCATTTCGAGGACGTGAGGAAGCTGTTGGAAGTGCTGCACCGGCTGGTGGAGCAGGGCAATTCGGTGGTGGTGATCGAGCACAATCTCGACGTGATCAAGACCGCCGACTGGATCGTGGACCTGGGGCCGGAAGGCGGCGTGCGCGGGGGGGAGGTGGTTGCCGTTGGGACGCCCGAGGCGGTGGTGAAGGTGGAGCGGTCGTTTACGGGGCGGTATCTGGCGCCGTTGCTGGAGCGGGGTGCTGCGGAGGCGGGGGGCTCAGGCGGCAAGGGCAAGGCGCGGGAGGCGGCGGGGTGACCCTTCCTTCAAAGCGAGCCTGGGCTTAGCGGGGCGGGGCAGTCCAAGGAGGAAAACCCTACGCCCCGCTGTGGTCATGCTTCAGCGGACATTACTGCTCTTCTAGCCTCTCTTATTCACGGCGATGCGGTTGGGCGCCTCTCGGCGCGAGCTTGACGCCACTGCTGCGTGCGGCGGCGTAGAGCGGGCGTGCGGCACCGCTGGCGTCTGTTTCACCGCG
>Ga0208112_100270_pt1 | contig 65192 bp, 46 predicted proteins | sample HotLakConsoUCCLE_FD_184736 | JGI IMG/M metagenome (GOLD analysis project Ga0208112, IMG submission 184736) | Hypersaline microbial mat communities from Hot Lake, Washington, USA - Hot Lake Consortium UCC-LE (SPAdes) (version 2) ...
AACAATCCCGGCCTTGACTCGAACCTTCAACCACTTCAAACCTTCAACCAAGCAACAGGAAACTCCTCAGAGTTTTAACAACGGATGGGACATCCCCGTGGGGGCGGCACCGGGATCGAAGGTGGACTTCAACCATTCCGAGCCAAGGCTATCTTGCTCAAGCTGAGCCCCGCAGGCCGGAACGGCGCAGGAGACAGGCTTCATGCTTGGATTCCAGGTTTGCCTCCCGCGCTGGCCAGGACCACAGCTGTGGCCGCTCAAGCCTTCGATCTGATGATTCTAGAGCGCCAGATGCCGACCGGATTGATACCAGCGAAAACGGTCCGGCGGGCTTCCTCCTGACCGATCCGCCGGAGGAGATCTCCGCAAGCTTCTCCGGCGATCGCAATTCCAACCCCTACGACCTCGGCAGCGGACTCACCGGCGCCGGTAATCTGCGAGACGTGCCGAACAAATCGACGCCCTCGGACGACAAGGTCCTTCTCGAACTCGATAAGATTCTCGACAACGGCTACGTCTCGACCGGCAGCGGGACGCCAACCAATAGCTGCTGCTGCTCGGCTCTATCTGAGACGGATCGCTTCCTCGATCCATCTGCCGTCGAACCTCCCTTCGCCGGCACATTTTTTTTGGCGGAACGGGCGATCCGCCAAGCCGTTCGGGAGGACTCGCCCGATCAGCCGATTCGACGTTTGATCGCGGTGGCCTCTTTGACGGCGAGGATGAGAAACTCCCGGGCCCAGTCGACCGCGAGGGGCGGCGGATCGACCCGCTCGGGCAGGTCGGGCAGGTCTGCGGCTTCGGCTTCCGCCAGGATTTCATGCCAAGGGCGGTGCCAAATCCCGTCCCACCAGAACCTGCGGCAGCCGTACTGGGCGAAAAACTTGAGGACTTCGTGGTCCCACCAATACGGCTTCGGCCGGCGCAGGGTTTCGATTTCGACGCCGAGCTGCTCGAACCAAGCGAAGACGGCGGGATCGACTGGCTGGAGGCCCTTCCGGCCGGGCTTGCGCAATCGGGAGTGGCCCCGTTGCCAGCGCGTTTTGCGGTCCGTCTGCTTCGATAGCGTCTCCAGGCAGCTGTAATAGCATCGTTTCGCGCGGTGCGCATCGAGATCGAGCAAGTCGAGGTGGACGAAGGTGGTGTTTTCAACCGGGACGCCGGGAGACGACCCGGTCGGAATCCGGCGGCCGTGGATGAATGTGCCGCGATGTTCGATGCCGTCGTCGACATAGCCGAGAGGAAAGCTGGGGCCGTAGGGCAGCCATCGTTCGACCCCGTCATGCAGGGTCGGCTTGTCAAAGAGGAGCGTGGTCCCCGGAGGATGGTCGAGTAGTTCGCGGCGGGCGGACTCGCAATCCGCGTCGCGGGGAAAAAAGAGTTCGTCGGCGTCGATCGCGAGGAGCAGATTGCCCTCTCCGAAGCGGCGGCGGGCCTCCTCGATGAGCAGGTTTTGGCGCGAGGCTTCGTCGAACTCGGGGCTTTTGTTTTCGATCACGCTGACCTTGTCGAAACCCGCCGCGACGGCGGCCGACCCATCGGTCGAGTTCTGATCCGCGACGAGGATGGCGTCGGCCAAACGCGCGGTCGCCTTGAGGAAGGCGGGCAGTATGTAGGCCTCGTTTTTAACCGGCGTCAGGACGATGATCTTGCGCTCGTTCATGTGGTCGTTCCAGCAGGCTCGTTCATCTTCCGTCGGCTGCAACGCAAAAGCGACGTTCGGAACGCTTCGAATCCTCGTCCTCCCAACCCGGCGGCTGGCTCCGCCCGATAGAAAAAAGCCCGATAAGTACGCGACCGAGGGGCCGGACACGAATCGACTTTAACGGAGCTTGGTGGAAAAGAACGCCCGTTCGGCCGAAGGGCGTCTGGGCGGCATCAGACCCCCTATCCATCCTTTCAAGGCGAAACAACCCAGCTTTGGGACGGAAAAAATAATGTGAATAAAATTGCAGCTTTGCGTCTTTTGCGTCACATTTATGTTACGAAATAAACCCCATTATGAAAGAAACGCCCCAAAAAGCCCACGACTTACTCACTGAACGCCTCAACCACGCGAACCTCGACACCTATTCGATAGCCTGTCTTTTCCTTTTCCTGCTCGGCTTTGTCGTCTGGGTTCTGGTCGCCTGACCGCTCCAGTCGAAGGGGCCCCGAAAGCGGTGGAAGGCGCGGCGCGGATCCTTGTTTCGTGACAGAGAAAAACCGCATTCCCCGGGGAATGCGGTCTCGAAATTGCGGAAGTCCCGGCCGCCTCAGTTGTTCGCGGCGTTGGCTTCCTTGGCCTTCTCGATCAGGACCTTGAACGCATCCTCGTCGTGGATCGCCAGCTCGGAGAGCTGCTTGCGGTCCATCTCGATGCCGGCGGCCTTGATGCCGCGCATGAAGCGGCTGTAGTTGATCCCGTTGGCGCGGCAGATCGCGTTGATCCGGACGATCCAAAGTTGACGGAACTCGGACTTCTTTTTGCGCCGGTCGCGGTAGGCGAATTTCTCGCCGCGCTCGACGGCATCCTTCGCGTAGCGAAAGAGGCGGGATTTGTTGCCGAAAAAGCCTTTGGCTTTCTTCAGCACTTTCTTGCGACGCTTGAGGGTCGCGGGGACGTTTCTGGCTCTAGGCATGTTGGGTGGTCTCTCGTTTGGGTGCCGCCGGGTCGCCCATTTTCATGTTACCCGGACTGGCGGAGTGAAGTGGTTGAAGCGCGACGGCTTAGAGGTGCGGCAGGCCCCGGATCAGGTTGGCCCGCTGCCCGTCGGCGACGAGCTTGGACTGACCTGCGCGGCGGCGCTGCTTCACGCTCTTGTTGCGAAGGAGGTGGCGGTGCCCCGGCGTGCGACGCAGGAGTTTGCCCGTGCCCGTCTTCTTGAAGCGCTTGGCGATGGATTTGCGTGTTTTCTGCATGAGAAATGAGGAAAAGACGCAGAAAACACAGGCTTCTCCGCGCCTTGTAAAGCAGAATCTATGATTTTCACCAAGCGCCGCGGCCCGCGGCGACGACCGCCGCGCCGTAAAGGTGCGGCGCCAGAGGCGGTTCCGCCGAGGTCGCGGCGGTCCCTGCGTTTCCGGTTTGAAAGCACCCGGCCCCTGCTTTCCACGGGAGGGCGATCGCGTCCGGCCGCGGATATCGCCCCGCCCCGCCCTTTCGCACTTGGACCTGCGGAGGAAACCCGCTAACTGCCACGGATCAACTCGGAATTTACAGTCATTCTCCGCGGCGAGACCCGCGGCCGCATCCGTCGACTCGGCGGTTTCGAGAAACGGCACCACTTGCCCGACAGCGACAGCGACGCCGCCCAAGCCTTCGTCCGGCGCGCGGGTCACCCGGACGTTCAGGCGCTCGCGGAACGGCTCCATGCCGACATCCGAGAGCTGTTTCGCTACAAAAGGCGGGAGTTCGACTACAGCTGCGAGGACGGCAGCGCCCTGATCAAGACCCCCGACTTCGACCTCGAGCTGCGCATCGACCATTGCCCGGTGGATCTCAAAGCCTACCGCCTGACGACGGAGATCGTCCGCTTGCACCGACCGGAAACGGCCGACGATCCACGCTTCCACCGCTGTTTCACCGCCCATTGCGACCGCCTGCTGGTGGAGTTTCCCGCTTCGGTCGACCTCGCCGGGAAAATCGACGCGATCGAAGACTGCCCCGAACTCGCCGGCTGTCTCGACTACGCGCCCGACGCTTCCTCCTTCGAGCTCAAGCTCCCCGCCCTCGACCTGCACATCCAGGTCGACGAGCAGGGGCTGGGTTTCCGCCTTCTAACGCTTCCGGACCTTGGGAAGCTTCTCGACCACAGCCGGAAAGCCTTCGAAATCCTGACCCGCGCCGGCTTCCACCTCCGCCTCGTCCCGTAGCGCGCAGCTTCAGCAAGCGAGCGGAGGATCGGTTTGCGGTGCGTACGCTCGCTTGCTAAAGCCGTGCGCTACGGGACGGATCAAAGCGTCCCCTTGACCGGATCGCTCCGGGTCCGCTCCGCGATCGCCCGGGCGGCCGCCGGGTAAGCCGCAGCCAGCCGCTCGCGCGCCCCGAGTTCGAAGTCGGTCCATTCGAAGCCGGGGACCATCACGCAACTTCCGAAGAGAAAACCCTGCCGACCGCCGGATTTCAGGCGGGTGCCCTGCCAACTGCCCGCCGGAACGATCCGGTGGATCGCCTGGCCCGCCGAGAGCTCCGGGCCGAGTTCCAGCAGTTCGGAGCTTCCGTCCGGGTGGAGCAGCAGCATTTCAGCCGCATCGCCGAGGTGGTAAAACCAATGCTCGGGCGTGCCCAGGCGGTGCATGGCGGAGAAGGACTCCTCGGTGATCAAAAACTGGATGACCGTCCCGAGCGCATGATCCCCTTCCGTCGGATAGCCCGCGCCCAAGCGCCCGTTTGCGATCCGCACCGGGCTCCGCCAGACTTGGCGGAAGAAGCCTCCCTCTTGGTTGAGGGGCTCCAGCCCGTAGCGGCGGATGATTGCTTCGGCGGTCGGCATCGTGGGGATAGAAACTTGAGATCCGGCCGCACCCTTTTCCATACCAAATTGGCGGAAATTCCGAGCCGGCGCTTGGAAAATGCGCCGCCGCCCCCATTCTGGAAGCATGCAAGATTCTTCTATCGCCGTCATCGGCCTCGGACTCATCGGCTCGATCTGGGCCGCGAATTACCGTCGGGACGGCGTTCTCGCCGCCTCGTGGAACCGCAGCGAGAAACCGGAGCTCGAGCTGCTTCAAGGCTCCCTCGAAGACTGCGCCCGCCAAGCCGAGCTCCTCCAGCTTTGCCTCTACGACGCCGCCTCGGTGGAGGCCGTCCTCGACCAGCTCGAGCCCTTTCTGGAGCACCGCCACACCCTGATCCAATCCTCCACCATCGATCCGGGAAGCGCGGCCCGCTTGGCCGCCCGGGTGCGGCGCGCGGGGGCCCGCTATGTCGAGGCTCCCTTTACCGGCAGCAAGCCCGCCGCCGAGGCGCGGGAGACCGTTTTCTTCTTGGGCGGGGAAGCGGAAGCTATCGAAGCGGTCGAACCGACCCTCGCGCGCATCTCCCAGCGCCGCTTCGTCATCGGCAGCCCGGAACAGGCGGCGACGATCAAGCTGGCCATGAACCTGCAAATCGCCGCCATCACTGAAGCGCTCTGCGAAAGCCTCACGATGAGCCGGCGCGCGGGAATCGACGACGAGATCTTCTTCTCCGCGATGAAGAAAAACGTCGCTTGGTCGGGGCTCGCCGCCCTGAAGGAACCCAAAGTCCGCGAAGGCGAATTCTCGCCCCAGTTCTCGATCAAAAACATGCACAAGGACATGCGCCTGGCCGAAGCCGCCGCCGGCGACCTTCCGATCCTGCGCGAAGTCCGCGCCTGCCTCGAGCGATGCGAGGAAGCAGGATACGGGGAAGACGACTTCATTTCGCTCCTTCGCGTCCTGCGGAATCCCGCCCCCTGAGCAGCGCAGCCGTAGCGCACCCGTAGCGCACCCGTAGCGCGCAGCTTCAGCAAGCGAGCGTACGCACCGCAGCCGCTCCACCGCTCGCTTGCTGAAGCGGCGCGCTACGCCCTAAACGAAGGCGTAATAGGCCATGAAGCTTCCGCCCAAAATCCAGGATAGCAGCGAGACCTCCTTCGCCCGTCCGGCGAGCAGCGCGAGCAGCACGTAGACGATCATCCCGATCGCGAGGCCGTCGCTGATCGTCGTGATCGGCATCAGGACGATGGTCAAAGCGGCCGGCGCGCCCACCACCGGGTCCTTGAAGTCGATCTGCATTACCTCCGAGAACATCAGCAGGCCGAGCAGAATCAGCGCGGGGGCGGTCGCGGCAGGCGGAATCACCAGGATCAGGGGATTCAAAAACAGGGCGATCAGGAAGAAGCCGCAGATGAAGACGCCCACCAAGCCGGTGCGTCCGCCCGCCTCCACGCCCGCCGCCGACTCGATGTAGCAGTTGGTCGTCGAAGTGCCGAGCAAGGCGCCGCCGGTCGTGGCCAGCGCGTCCGCCGACAGGGCGCGCTTCGGCGCGTACATCGTCCCGTCCTCGTTCACCAGATCGCCCCGCTGGCAGATCGCCTGCATCGCCACCAGCGAACTGAAGAGGTCGATGAAAAGCAGCGAGAGGACAATCGGAAAGGCGAAGGAGAAATTGCTCCAGAGGTAGCCGAGGTCGAGGGCGAGGAAAAGATCGCCGAAGCCGGCCGGCATCGCCACCGGACTGGCCGGCAACTGCGTCATGGGCGCGACCGCGCCCTCCGCGCCCGCCACCTCGACGAAGCAGCCCACGATCGTCATGGCGGCGATCGAGAGGATGATCGCACCCGGAACTTTGTAGCGTTGCAGCACCAGCATCAGCACCAAGCCGACGAAGCTGATGATCACGGCGGGGTTCTGCATGCTCCCGAGCGTGACCAGAACCGGATCGGGCGCGCCGACCACGATGCCCGAACTCTTCAAGCCGACCCCGGCGATGAAAAGCCCGATCCCGACCGTGAGGGAAACCTTCAGCCCGTGCGGAAAGGCCCGCAAAAGGATTTCCCGTATTCCGGTCACCGTGAGGATGAGGAAGGCGATTCCGCAGTAAAACACCATCCCGAGCGCCGCCTCCCAGGGCACCCCCATCGTCAGAACGATCCCAAAGGCGAAGTAGGCGTTCGAGCCCATGCCGGGCGCTTGGGCGATGGGCAGATTCGCGAGCAGGCCCATGACCAGGCTGAAGATCGCCGCCGCCAGCGCCGTGACCGTGATCAGGGCCGCCTGATCCATGCCCGCGGCCGAAAGAATCATCGGGTGCACCGCCAGCACGTAAGACATCGTGGCGAAGGTCGTCAGCGCGGCCAGAAACTCCCGCCGCACGCTCGACCCGCGCTCCGTGATCTTGAAAAAGCGGTCGAGTGGCGGACGCGGGCTGACCGGCTCGCCGATGGATTCCGTTCCTTCGGTCATGCCCTTGCTTCGCCCTTCTTCAGTTCGAGGATGTTGTCCATCAGCTCGAACTTCTCGGGCTTGGAATGGATGTATCCGACATCCGTCAGCCGGTAGTTGGGAATCGGAATGATCGTCATGAAAAAGAGGAACATGTGCGGCTCGATCACTTCGCAGCCCCGCTCCCGCATGGCCGCGATCAGCTTTTTCTTCTCCGCCGCCATCTCCCGGGCCGACAGGTCGCTGAGGAAACCGAACTGCGGCATCGCGATCTCGTGCACCTTCTCTCCGCCATCGTAGATCGCCACCCCGCCGTCCATCTCGATCACCCGGTTGACGGCCAGGGCCATGTCGTCCGGGTCCGTGCCCATCACCACGATATTGTGGCTGTCATGCGCCATGCTGGTCGCGATCGATCCGGATCTGAGCGTGAAGCCGGCCAGCCAGCCGCGGCCGATGTTTCCGGTCGCCTTGTGGCGCTCCACCACCGCCATGTGCAGGACGTCGTTCGCCACGTCGCAGCCGAGTTTGCCGTCGGCCGCGGGCACTTCGTGCTCGAATCCGTCGGTGTAGGGAATCCAAGGCCAGGTCTTCATCACATGGACGCGGGCCGAGCGAACCGATGGGTCCACCCGGTGGACCAGCGAATCGCCGCGAATCTCGTCCTTGACCGAGAAGGTCCCGAACATCACGGGCTCGTGTTCGAACACCGTCCGGTCTCCGATGAATTCCCCGTCCCGGGCGACCACTTCCCCGCCGGCGATCGTGAGGTCGACCGTGAAGTCGGCGCTGTCGTCGGAGAGCAGGAGAATGTCGGCGAAGCGGCCGGGCGCGAGTCCGCCGATCCGCCGCTCCATGTGATAGGAGGTCGCCGGATTGAGGGTCGACATCTGGATCGCCGAAACAAAGTCGATGCCCGACCGCATGGCCGCGCGGGCGATCCCGTCGATGTGCCCGACCTCGGTCAGAGCGATCGCATTGGTGTCGTCGGTCACGAAGCTGAAGAGCCGCCGGTCCAAATCGTGATCGAGGATGGTCTTGAAAAGATTCGGCCCGCTCGGGCAGATCAGGTTGTGCCGTAGGTGGGTGTAAACGCCGTTGCGCGCCCGCTCGAGCACGTCCGCTTCGTCCAGCGCCTCGTGGTCGTTGGCGATGCCGAGGGAGGCGAAGCCGTTCCAGTCCGGCCCGTAGGTCTTCGGCCCGTGTCCCACCAAAGTCTTCCGTTTCTCGTTCGCGCCCGCCACCGTCTTGAGCAGGTCTTCGTCCTCCTGCACGACGTAGGCGGACACCACTTCGTTCAGCGCCACCGCCGTCTCGTGGTCCAGCTCCGGGATCAACTCCTTCGAGCTCAGGTAGGCGCCCGCGGATTCGAGCCCCGGGCAGAAAGGAATGTGCGAGGGCACGCACCACCAGAAACGCACCGGCGTCTTCTTGCCTTCTTCGATCGCCGCATGCATCCCCTCCAATCCGCGCACGATGCCGATCTCGTGGAAGTCGGTGAAGACGCTGGTCGTCCCGTGCTCAAGGACGACCTCGGCGAAGCGCTGGACGCTCAGGTTGCTGCTCTCGGGGTGGATGTGCGCCTCGACGAAGCCGGGGACGATGAACTTCCCCTGCGCGTCGATCACCTCGGTGTCCGGTCCGATCGCGTAGTCCACCTCGCCGGTCGCAATCACGTGCTCGCCGTAGCAGGCGACTCCCCCGTCGTAAATTTCCCCGGTATAAACGTTCACGAACTTTCCGTTGACGACCGCGAGCGTCGCTTTGCCTTCGGCCTTGGCCGCTTTCAATACTTCATGATTCATCGACAAATCCTTTCCTGCTTGGCTGCTTGTTTGGTTTCGAATTATGCGGGGGCCGTCCTCAGTTCCACCGCAGCACCGGCTCTTTGAATTCCCACGCAATGGAATCGACATAGCCTTTGTCGGTCAGCTTGAAGGCGGGGATCGGCACGAGCGTGAGGAAGGCGAGAAAAAGGTGCGGATCGGAAACCCCGCAGCCGCGCTCCTTGCAGGCGGCCAAGAGGGCCTTCTTCTTCTCCGCGAAAACGGCGGCGGGCTCGTCGCTGAGCAGGCCGAAAAGCGGCGTCGGAACGGACAGCACCTCTTCGCCGCCGTCCGCCAGACAAACCCCGCCGTCCATTTCGATCACCCGGTTGACCGCCCGCAACATGTCCTCCGGATTCGCCCCGGCCACCACGATGTTGTGGTTGTCGTGGGCCATGCTGCAGGCCAACGCCCCGCTCTTCATGCCGAAGCCGGCGACGAAGGCCTTGCCCACGTTGCCGGTCGCCTGGTGCCGCTCGACCACCGCCATGTGAAAAATATCCTGCTCTGGATCGGCCTGCAGGTAACCGTCCCTGACCGCCAGCCGGGTCTCCATTCCGGTCGTCACGTAGGGCGTCTCCGGGAGCATCTTCATCACGTGGACCTCGGCCGAGTTCGCGCCCTCGGGCGCGGCGATCACGAGGTCCTCGACCGATTTGGCGGGACCGACGTTGAAGGTGCCGAACATGATGGGGTCGTGCTCGATACCGCCGTAGTCCTTCAAGCATTTGCCGTTCTCCGCGACCACCTCGCCCTTCGCCACCGTCAGGTCGACCTTGAACTCCGGGCTGTCGTCGGAGAGGATCAGGATATCGGCCAGGCGTCCGGGCGAGAGCGAGCCGACGATCCGCTCCGCGTGGTAGGACACCGCGGTGTTGAAGGTCACCATCTGCATCGCGGTCACGAAATCGATCCCCTCTCCCATCGCGATGCGGGCCAGCATGTCGATATGCCCGTCCTCGTGCAGGACGATCGCGTTGGTGTCGTCGGTGACCAAGCTGAAAAGCTTCGTATCCAGATTATACTTACGGACGACTCCGAGCAGCGCCGGCAGGGTCGGACAGATCAGGCTGTGGCGGAGGTGGGTGTAGACGCCGTTCCGCGCGCGGATCAGGACGTCCTCCTCGTTGACGGCCTCGTGGTCGTTGGCGATGCCGACGGAAACGAAGGCGTTCCAGTCCTTCCCGTAGGTCGCGGGCCCGTGCCCGACCTGCGCTTTGCGCCAGCGGTTGTTGTGGCCGATCGATCGGAGCAGGTCCGGGTTTTCGTCGAGCACGAATTTCGAAACCACCTCGGAGAGCCCCCAGGCCTCGGGCCGCTCCATCGCCGCCCCCACGATGTCGCTGTTGAAATAGCCGCCGCTGGTCTCGAACTCGCCGGAGAACGGCACGTGCGAGGGCACGATCCAGAAGAAGTTCAGCGGCGTGGCCGCCACCTCGTCGAGCGCGGCGTTGACTCCGTCGATCCCCCGTACGATGGCGATCTCGTGGAAGTCGGAAAAGGTGCTGGTCGTTCCATGGGCCAACACCACCTCGGCGAAGCGGCCGGGACTGAGGTTGGCGCTTTCCGGATGGATGTGCCCTTCGAGGAAGCCGGGCACGATGGGGCGCCCGCCCGCGTCGATCACCTTCGTGTCCGGGCCGATGGCGTAGCCGACATCGCCCTGCGCGATGATCTTCTCGCCGTGGCAGGCGACCCCGCCCTCGTAGATTTCGCCGGTGCAGACATTGACCACGCGACCGTTGGTGATCGCGAGCGTAGCCTGCCCGGGGCTTTTGGCAGCTTGGAGTGTTTTCAGCATAAGACTTATTTCCAGTTGTAGCGGAGGGGCAGCTTGACGCCCGCGCGCTCGGTGATTTCAGCGGCGCGGCGGACGCCCTCCGCGATCAGTTCCTGCGGATCGAAGACCTGGATCTCTCGGTCCTTCATCAGCCAGCGACCGGCGCACATGGTGCTCTCCACGTTTTCGGTCTTCAGGCTATAAACCAGGTTGGCGATGGGATCGTGGACCGGGATCATCTCGACCCCGCCCGGATCGACGACCACGAAGTCCGCTTGTTTGCCGGGCTCGATGCTGCCGATGCGATCGGCCAGGCCGACGCACTCCGCCGCCTCGATCGTGATCATTTCCAGCAGCCGGTCGGCCGGCACCGCCGGCGCCGGCTTGGCGGCGGCGTGCGCCATCCGTCCGCGCTGGATGTGCCCGGCGAAAAAGAGCTCGTCCATGATCGAGTTGCGGCCGTTCGACGGAACCCCGTCGGTCGAGACGCCGATCGGAATGCCCGCCCGGGACATCTCCGCGATCGGCGACCAGCCCATCACCCGCGCGGCGGCCGAGGGGCAATAGGCGACCTTCACCCCGTGCTCGGCGAGGATGGCGATCTCCTCCCCGTCCACCCCCTGCGCATGGGCGGCGAGGAACTTCGGAGAAAGAATCCCCATATCGGCCAAGTGGCGGACGGTCGTCTTGCCCCGCGAGGCGGTGATGATCTCCCGCTCCGCCAGACCTTCCGCGATATGCATGTGGATCCAGCCGTCCAGGTCGTCGGCCAAAGCCTTGGTCTCGCGCACCAACTCGTCCGAGTGGTTCATCAAGGTCCGCAGACCGAGGAACCAATCGACCTTCCCGTCGACCGCTCCGTGGTAGGACTGGTAGGCCTCACGCTGCTTCTCCATGGCCTCGTCGACACTGAGCCGCCAGGCCTGCGGCAGGCCCTCGCCCTCGTCCATGATCGAGAAGCAGAGCTGCGCGCGAATGCCCAAATCGCGGATCGCATCGACCGTCGCCGCCGCATGGTGCACGCCGGAGTCGCAGATGGTGGTGACGCCGTTCTTGATCTGCTCGTAGCCCGCGAGCATGGTGCTGCAGTAGGCGTCTTCCTCGCTCATGTGGCTTTCGTACGGCCAGATCCGCTCGTGCAGCCAGACGAGGATGTCGACATCGTCGGCCAGGCCCCGGGCCAGTTGCTGGACCACATGGACGTGCGCGTTGACAAAGCCCGGCAGAAGGAATCGGCCCCGCAAGTCGACCAGCTCGTCGCCCTCCCGGGCGATTTCGCCGGCCGACCCGCCGACCGCGGCGATGCGCTCGCCCTCCACCCGCACCGCGCCGGACGCAAAGACATCCCGGTCGCCGTTCAGGGTGAAAACGGTCGCGTTGTAGAGAACCATGCCCACGGCGATTCGATCCGATCCTAGAATTTGTAGGTGGCGGAGAACCGGAAGCGGGTCGGAAGACCGACCGAGACCAGATCGTCGCTCGAGACCAGCGGAAGATTCGGGTTGAAGGTGTCCTCATCCGTCAGGTTGAGCCCTTCGAGTTGGAAACGCCAACGCTCCGTCTCATAGTAAATCGAGGCGTTGAAGACGAACTGCTCCGGCACCTCCACCGATTCGTCGATGTCGAGGTAGTAGGCGCCTTGGTATTGGAAGCCCCCAGTCAGGCCGATCCCGTTGTCGAAGGAATAGGCGACGTAAGCGTTGAAGTAGTGCTCGGGAAGGCCCGGATGCTTGTAGTCGTCCCCCGCGAAATTGGCCGGATTGCTAAAGCCCAAGTCATTGACGGTATTGCCGATCTCATATCCGGCCGGAGAGAGAATGTTTCCGGCGATCGCAAAATCCTGAAGCTCGGCGTCGAGGTAGGTATAGTTCGCCACAAACCAGAGGTTCTCGCTCGGCTGGTAGGTGAGGTCCGCTTCGAAGCCGGTCACCTCAAGATTATCCGCCGAAAAGTTCCGGTTCAAGCGCGTCCGTGTTTGTTCGTAGGCGGACAGGCCGAGGAACAGCTCCTCCGAGAGATCCACCTTGGCGCCGAGTTCGAACAACTCCGATTCGGCGTCGAACAGGTCGTCGTCGAGCGGGTCGCCCGTAGGCCCTCCATAGGCCAAGCCACCGGTAAAGATGTTGCCGAGGTAGCTCTTGTTCTTCTGGTAGTTGAAGTAGAAGTTGAGCGGCAGGTCGGGAGGCGTGACCACGATGCTTCCGTTCACACTCCAGAGGAAGATGTCGTTGTTTTCCGCTTTGTTCGGTCCGACCGGAGGGAAAGGCCCGAATCCCGGAGCCTCGGCCGGGTTCTCGATCTCAGCCCAAGCGAGGTCCCCGCGGACGCCGCCATAGAGCTTGACCCACTCGTTCAACTCCAGGTCCTGCGTGTGGAAAAGCGCCAATTGGCTGAACCAGTCCTCGTTGGTCGCCTGGTTGGCGGGGAATCCCTGTCCGCCCGGCTCCACCAGAAATCCGTCCACGACGACTCCTTGGGGCGTCCGGAACAATCCGGTGTCGCCGTACTCCGCCGGCCCCGCGTTGATGTCGTAGATATTCCAGAACTCGTCGTAAAGGTAATGGTAGCTTTCGTTGTATTGGGTGCGGAACGAGGTGCCTGTGGAGGACTGGGTCTGCATCCCGAAGAGTTCCCAGCTGCCGATCCATTCCAACTTCGTTTCGAAGATGAAGTCGGTCGGAACGTACTCGGTGTAGGCATACTCGAAGTACTCCTTGTAGTCGTTGTATTCGAAGGAAGTGGTGCTCTTAATCATCCAATCCGGATTGACCTCTTTCGTCATGGCCAGCTGTGCCGTCAGGTTTTTGGCGCGTGCCTGGTCGTTGGGGCTGCCGGTGTTGGCGGTCTTGTCCAGCCGCACCACGCCCGTCGTTCCTGCCACCGTGAAACCGGCTCCGGGCCCGTTTGGAACGATACTGCCGTCCGCGATGTCGCCCGTCAGGTAGTCGAGGTCGTCGATCAGATCCTGAGTCGGACGGTTGATCCCGGTGTAGGGCTGCCACTCGACGTAGTAGGCGTCGACGAACCAGTTGATACGGAAGGAATCCGAGAGCAGGTGGGTCATCGAGAAGTAGGCGGCGAAGGAGTCGCTGCTCGTGTAGTCGTAGTAGCCTTCGCTGGTGTCGAAGGTCACGCTCACCCGGTAGGCGTGCTTCTCGTTGATCGGGCCGCCGAAGTCGACCGTCGTCTCGTTATTGAAGAAGGAGTCGCCCTCCGGGATATAGTCCCCGAAGGAGGTTTTCACGGAGCCGCGGAATTCGTCGAAATACGGCGCCTTGGTCGTGAAGTTGACAAAGCCGCCGGTGTAGTTGCTCGGCCCGAGGTTGGCCGGCGCGGGTCCCTTCACGATCTCGATCGACTCGTAGCCGTTGAAGTTGCCCGGCCCGGCGGATTGCTGGAAGAACTTGCGAATGCCGTTCACGTAGGCGTCGGAAAGGTCGCCGCGGATGAAGGGGGTCTGTTGGTCGCCGAAGGAGGTGACCACCGAAATCCCGGAGGAAAACTGCTTGAAGTCCTCGACCTTGTTGATGTCGAAGACCTCCATCTGCTCGGCCGTGATCAGGCTGATGTTGCGCGGCGTCTCCACGATGGTGGAGTTAAAGCCGAAGATGGCGGGCGTCTGGAAGTTCGACGGCAGCACCAAAGCCTCCTCGAAGCTCGAAACCGCCTCGACCTCGTCCAAAACGACGCTCACTTCCTCCTCTCCGCCGGCTTGGGCGAAAAGACATGAGACCGAGGGAAAAAGGGCGGCCAGCACCCCGATCAAAACGAGACGGACCGACTTGGGTCCGCCCGATGTTCCGTGATTCTTGTTCATTTTATTTGTTGTTTATGTTGTTGAAATGCTTGGACCTCAGCGGCCGAGCCGCGACGCGGAGGCCTCGAACGCGGCAATGACTTCCTCGGTCTGTTCTTCGCCGATCGAAAGGGGCGGGGTGATGCGCAGGCTGTTTCCGGCCAGCCCGCCCCGCCCGACCAAGACGCCCGCTTCGCGGAGCGCTTCGTGGAAGGCGGCGGCGGCGGCGGAATCCGGGACCTTGCCGCTCCGGTCGCGCACGAACTCGATCCCGATCATCAGGCCGAGCCCGCGCACCTCCCCCACCTGCGGGTGGTCTTCGAAAAGCTTTCGCAAGGCCCCGATCAGGCGCTCGCCCCGCCGGGCCGCATTGGCCTGGAGGCCCTCCTCCTCGATCACGTCGAGCACGGCCAGCCCCTGCGCGCAGGATACGGGGTTGCCGCCGAACGTGTTGAAGTGGTGCCGCGCGGCCAAACTCCCCGCGATCTCGCGCGTGGTGACGACCGCCGCGAGAGGGACGCCGTTGCCGATGCCCTTTGCCAGGGTGACGATATCGGGAACCACCCCCTGCGTTTCAAAGGCCCAGAAAGCCTCGCCGCTGCGGCCCCATCCCGACTGGACTTCGTCCGCCACACAGAGCCCGCCAGCGGCCCGGACCGTCGCGTAGGCGGCCTTCAGGTAGCCGTCGGGAAGCGGCACCGCCCCGCCCATCCCCTGAATCGATTCGGCGAAAAAGGCGGCGATCTCCCCCGAGCTTCCGTAGTCGATCAGGTTCGCGATCAGGGCCGCGTGGGCTTCGCCCCGGTTGCGGTCCGCTTCGCCGAGAATGCTGCGGTAGGGATAGGGCGCCGGCGCGTGGATCACCCCGTGCTGGTGCGGCACCTTGTACTTCCACGTGTGGAAACTGCTCAGGGCCATCGTCGCCTGACTCCCGCCGTGGTAGCCGTTCTGGAGCGCGATCACGTCGTAGTTCCCGCTGTGCGCGCGGGCCATCAGCATGGCCAGGTCGTTCGCCTCGCTGCCTGAATTCAGGAAGAAGACGGTGTCGAGCGGATCCGGGAAGCGGGCCGCCAGCGCCTCGGCGTAGCGCCCGATCACCGGATGGAAATAGATCGTCGAAGCGTGCTGCAGGCGCTGCATCTGGGCGATCCCCGCCGCCACGACCTTCGGGTGGCAGTGCCCCACGCTGACGGTGACGATGCCGCCGAAACAATCGAGGTAGCGCCGACCTTCGTGGTCGAACAGTTCGCAGCCCCGGCCCTCCACCAGCATCAGCGGCCGCTCGTAATAGTGGAAGAGCGAGGGAGGCAGGTGGCGGCTGCGGATATCGGCCACCTCTTCCAGATTGGGCCCCGAAAAGGCGGTCGCCGCGCCACGGAGGCTTTCATCGATCGTGCAGGTCGGGGCCATCAAGCGGTCCCGTGAAGCATGCCGCTTGCCAAGTTCATTTCATGCCAAACGCGAAAGCTCGGGCTGCGAAGGAAACCCGGCGCCCGCGCACGATAATTGCTCCGCACGAGGCATGTCCGCAGCAGCAGCGCATCCTCTCGATCCATTGACCGGCGAAGAAATCACCCGCGCCGTCCGCCTGCTTCGGGCGGCGCACTGCGGAGCCGCCGGCTGGCGCTTCGAGATCGTCGAGCTGAAAGAGCCGCCCAAAGACTTGGTCCTCGCTTTCGAGGCGGGATCGCCGTTTCCGCGCTCCGCCGAAGTGATCTGCCTGAACAACGGGGACGGCTCCTGCTGGGAGGCTGAAATCGATCTACGGGTGGAGGCGGTCGTCCGCTTCGAGCGCATACCCGGCGCCCAGCCGCGCGTGATGCTGGACGAGTTCGCCGAATGCGAGGCGGCGGTGAAAGCTTCGCCGGAGTTTCGCGAGGCCCTCGCGAAGCGGGGCGTGACCGACACGGAGCTCCTGATGGTCGACCCCTGGTCGGCCGGAAACTTCGGGGTGCCGGACGAGGAGGGGCGCCGGATCGTGCGCGCCTTCGTCTGGTTGCGCAGCCACCCGGACGACAACGGCTACGCCCACCCGATCGAGGGCTTGGTGCCGGTCGTCGATCTGAACCGGATGGAAGTCATCAAAGTGGAGGACTACGGCGTCCACCCGATTCCCGAAGCCTGCGCGAACTACGACCGGAAATTTTTCCGGGACGAGGACTTCGCGAAGGCACCCGCCCCGCTCGAAATCAAACAGCCCGCCGGCGTCGGCTTCGAGGTCGACGGCTGGCATGTCAGCTGGATGAACTGGGATTTCCGGGTCGGCTTCAACGCCCGGGAAGGCCTCGTTCTCCACTTGGTCCACATCACCGATCCGGAAGGGGAGCGCCGCCCCCTCCTCTACCGGGCCTCTCTGGCGGAGATGGTCGTGCCCTACGCCGAGTCGCGGGGAAACCACTTTCGCAAGAACGCCTTCGACGTCGGAGAATACGGCATGGGGATGCTGGCGAACTCGCTCGTCCGCGGCTGCGACTGCCTCGGCGAGATCCATTATTTCGATGCCATACTCAACGACTCGCGCGGGAATCTGTTTCCGATAGCGAACGCGATTTGCATGCACGAGGAGGACTACGGCGTCCTTTGGAAACACATGGACTGGCGCACCGGCCGCGCCGAATCGAGGCGCTCCCGCAGGCTCGTGCTTTCCTTTTTCTGCTCCGTGGGCAATTACGAATACGGCTGGTACTGGTACTTCTATCTGGACGGCACGATCGAACACGAAATCAAACTCACCGGGATCATCAACACGAGCTCCTTGCCGCCCGACGGCCGGGGCGTGGAAGTCGCGCCCGGCGTGACCGGCCAACACCACACGCATTTTTTCTGCTTCCGGATCGATCCGATGGTCGACGGGCGCAAGAACCGGGTGGTCGAGGTCGACACCACCGGCCTCCCCGTCGGCCCGGACAATCCCCGCGGCAACGGTTTCACCAACACCGAGACCACCTTCGCCAACGAGCTGGATGCCCGGCGGACGACCGATGCCCGCGCCAACCGCTTCTGGAAGATCGCCAGCGCGGAACGGACGAACCGCATGGGCGCCGCGACCGCCTACAGCTTGATCCCCCACGAACACGTCCTGCCTTTCGCCAGGCCCGAAGCCCCCATCCTGAAGCGGGCCGCCTTCGCGACCAAGCACCTCTGGGTGACCCCCTTCGCGGAGAAAGAACGGTTCCCCGCCGGCCAATATCCGAACCAGCATCCCGGGGGCGACGGTCTCCCGAAGTGGACCAAGCAGAACCGCAACATCCTGGATACCGACCTCGTCCTCTGGCACTGCTTCGGCAAGCACCACAGCTCCCGCCCGGAAGACTGGCCCGTCATGCCCTGCGAATACACAGGATTCAGTCTCAAGCCCACCGGCTTCTTCGACTACAACCCGAGCATCCGTCTGGCTCCCGAGTCGGCCACGACGGAGAGCTGCTGCGGGAACCGCGAGTGCTGACCCGGCCGCACGGTTCCCGCTTTATCCTTCAACAACGAGCCGACCGCCGCACAAGGCGCAAAGGCCAGATCCGCGGGCTTCCCCACCTTTCGCCGTTTCGGTCTGGCGCGGGGCGCGGGTCCCGCCCACGAACGTTTCGAGCCTTTTGCGCCTTCTTGCGGCGATTCGAACTGTGGAAGCAAGTTTTAATCGGACAACTCGTCCAGCAGGGCGAAGAGCACCTCCGCGCCCACCAAGGAGGCGTCGACATCGTAAAGGTTTTCCTCGTTCACGCCCTCCTGTCCTCCGGCCAGATCGCTGATCGCGCGGATGATGACCCAGTCGACTCCGTTGATCCAGCAGACTTGCCCGATCGCAGCCGACTCCATCTCGGTGACTTCGGCGTCAAAAACGGTGCGCAGCCACTTCCGGTATTCGCGGTTGTCGACGAAGACCGAGCCGGTCACGCCGTTTCCGCCGACCGTCAGAACGGCCTCCCGCTTGCCGGCGACCGTCTGCGGGGGCAAGTTCTCGATCGCGCGCCGGGCGGCTTCGAGCAGTCGCGGCGTGGCGCTGAAGTAGGCTTTGTCCTCGGGCTCCGTCAGGCCTTCGCGGATCACCACCACTTCGTCCGGATGGATGAATCCGAAGGGCTCGTACTTCGGCAGGTGCGGGTCCTTCTCCCGCCGCGCGGGTTGCTCGGCGAGAAAGGCGGCGTAGTAATCGGGCAGAATGAAGCGGTCGGGCTGTCCGGGCGCCGGATTGATGTAAACGCTCTCGTCATGGTAGTACCAGCGCTCCGGCACGATCACGTCGCCCGGTTTCCACTGCGGATTCACCGCTCCCGCGATGCCCATGTAGACGACTTCCTCGACCGGGAAGTAGTCGAAGGCCATCTGCATCGTCATGGCCGCGTTGGCGATGCTCATCCCGGTCGCGAAGATCAGGATCGGGCGACCCCGGTACTCGCCGATGCGGTAACGCACGCCCTTGATCTCGAATTCCTCGCCGAGCGTGGCGCCCTCCTTCGATTCGATCGTCTCGAGCACCCCCTGCATCTCGGGGGCGTAGGCCACCACCACGGCGGTGAAGCCCTCGCCCTCGAACTGGCGGGGCCCGTAGGCGGAAGGCGTGGTCGCGCAGCCGGCGAGGAGCGCGGCAAGAACGGGAAGGATCAGGAACTTTTTCATCTGCGGAGGAGGCGGAGGTTCATACGGAGGGTTTTCGAATCGATTTCGCCCGGGTAGGCGTAGTTTTCCATCCGGGGCGGGCGGGTGATCTCAAAATCGTATCCGGAAAGCAGATACGCGATCGTCAGCGGCATCTGGATGCGCGCCACGTTCATGCCGAGGCATACGTGGGTCCCGCCCCCGAAGGTTCCGTGAGCCGTCTTCGGATACTCGTGCTCCAGCCATCGCTCGGGTTTGAAGGCGAAAGGCTCTTCGTAAATCGAATCGTCGAAATGCATCAAGGCGACCAGGTGCAGGCAGAAGGTCCCGGGTGCCAAGGGCGTGCCGAGGAAGTCGACCGGCTCGGCCGGAATCCGGGGCAGGACCGGAGCGGCGGGAAAGAGCCGCTCGGTCTCCATCAAGGTCGCCTTGAGCAAGGGAAAATCCTTCATCCCTCCGGCCATCCGCCGCGGATCGAAGTCCCCGATTTCCTCCCTCAGCCGCGCCGTCCATTCGGGATTACGGGCCAGCGCGTCGACCAGGTGGCAGATCAGCTTCGAGGTGTTGCCGGTTCCCGCGATCAGCATCAGGTAGGTGTCGTAGATCAGCTCCTCCTCGCTCAGGGGATCGATCGATCCGCTTGTCTTCTGGTGGATGATCGCGTCGAGCAGGTCGTCCCGCGTCTCGCCGTCGAGCCGGGCGCCGACGATCTCGTGCAGCCGCCGGAGCACGGCGTTCTTCCGCTCCAGGTAGGCGGCCCGGTTGTAGACCAGCTCGCGCTCCTCCTTCGTCATGAAGAGCGCGCCGATGAATCCCTCCTCGAAGTCGACCATCCGCTCCACTTCCTCCTCGCTCAGGTCGACCTTCACCGAACTGCGCGCCTGGGCGCGGGTGAAGACTTTCATCAGGGCCTCGTGAAGCTCGACTTCGCGGCCCTCCATCGCGGCCAGGCCCTCGGCGATCGCGCGGGCCGTGTCCGGCATTCCCGCAAGCACCGAGCTGTTCTTGAAGCCCTTGTTCAAGAGCCGGCGCTTGCGGCGGTGGGGGTCCCGGTCCAGCTGGGTCAGGTGGACCGAGCTGAGCTCTTCGCGAAAGACCGCCACCGCATGGTGGTAGCTCCAACTGTCCGGTGTGCGCCAAGCGAGCTCGTTCGCATCGGTGCCGGCGAGGATGACGGCGGTCTCGCCGTTGATCGCGGTCCGAAAGACGGGCCCCGCTTCACGGTAGGCGCGAAGCAGGGATTCCGCGGTGTAGCCGCGGAAGGTGATGGAGGTTCGGGAATTGCTTCCATCGTGATGCTCCAGAAGAGCGGCCGGATATTCGGCGATGCTTGACTCTAACTTCATGGATTCTCCGGTTTCAGGTTCTCTTGTTCTTCGAAAGGAAGGTCGCCGGCTCGCTCCAGAGCGGGGCGCGCCGGTCGCAGGTAGGCGACGTTCATCAGCAGGGCGACCAGACCCCCGGTCGCCACCGGTGAGCTGAAGACGCCTCCCAGCAGGGGCGGCAGGGCTTCCACCAAGGCCTCCTGGCCGGGGATGCCGAAGGCCATCCCGAGGCTGATCGCGAGCACCATTACCTCCCGGTTGCCGAGGGGCAGCTGCGTGATCATGCGGATGCCGGTCCCCGCGATCAGGCCGAAGAGGATCAGGGTGACTCCGCCGAGGACCGGCTTGGGAATCATTGAAAACAGCATTCCCGTCTGGGGCAGCAAGCCGGTCAGGATCAGCAAGCCCGCCACGTAAAAACCGACCTGTCGGCTGCCGACCCCGGTCAGCTGAATCACGCCGTTGTTCTGCGAAAAGGTGGCGGTCGGAAAAACCGAGAGCAGCGCGGCCAGGGTGGAGGTGAGCGCATCGGAAAAGATGCCCCCGCGCAGCCGCTCCCAGAAACGCGGGCCGTCGGTCTTCATCCCCGAGAGGCTGGCCGTCGCGCTGAGGTCGCCGATGGCCTCGATCGAGGACACCAGGTAAATGATCATGAACGGCAGCAGGAGCTCCCATTGGAAAGCGAGCCCGGCTTTGAGCGGCTCGGGCACGACCAGCCAAGTGCCCGCTCCCGCTCCGGTCCAGTCGATCAGCCCGAGCGCGGAGGCCATCAGGTAGCCCGCCGCGATGGCGAGGGCCGGTCCCGCGATGCGCAGCAGAGGACGGCCCAGCACCTGCGTCAGCAACAGGACGCCGACCACGGCTCCCGCGAGGAGAAGGTTTTCGCTCCAGACCAGCGTCCCGCCCTCCGGCGCGCTGGCGATGTAGTAGCCCGCGACCGGGATCAGGTTGAGGCCGATCAGAAGCACCACGATGCCTGCCACCAGGGGCGAAAACAGCCGCCGCAGGAAGGGCAGGAAGTAGGCCAGCGCGAACTGCAGGGGCACCGCCGCCAGCGCCATGCCGCAAGCCAGCGGCAGCCCGCCCTCCGATCCCGCCCTCAGGAGCAGGTCGAGGTAAGCGAAGCTGGTGCCGTTGACCGAGAGCAGGCCGGAACCGATCGGACCGAACCGCCGGGCCTGCAGGAAAGTGCCGATCCCCGCCGTGAACAGCGACATGCTGATCAGGTAGCGCTGCATCTCCGGCTCCAAGTCGACCACCGAGATGAAAACCAGCGCCGGGGTGATGCAGCCCACGAACATCGCGACCAACTGCTGCAGCGCGGCGAGCAAAGCCCGCCCCGGTGCCATCCGGCTGTCGTGCGGATACATCAGGGCGCTTTGCTCGGGTGCGGGCATGCCCGTCGGAAGCAAGTTCTTTACCAGCTTGGCGGGTCGCCTCGCGGGTTATTCAAGATCCCGCCGGACTTCGGAAAAGCGCGGGAGTCGAAAGCGCGGCGCCCCACTCACCGCCCTCGCTCGAAAGTGAACCTATCCCGCCTCCCAAAAAGGAGAAACTCTCCTCCTGTCCGAAGGATAGGAGGAGACAGACGCCGCGCCGTTCGGGCGAGGCTCCAGAGGCGGTTCCTCGCGGCCCGGTCAGTCCCCGCCTCCACGGCGCGGGACCACCCCTGCCCGGGTCTGCCGAACGCAGACCCGGGCGGTCCCCTCCTATTCTTCGAACAGGAGGGGAGTCGCGCCTGGAGGACCGACCCGGGCGGCTCGGCATCCAACCACCCGCACCCCCAAGAACGAAGAAAACTCTCCTCCTGTCCGAAGGATAGGAGGAGACAGGCGCCGCGCCGCCCAGGCGCGGGGCCAGAGGTGGTTCCCCGATGCCCCCTGCGCGGCCCCCCATCCCGGGTCGGCCGTCGAAGAAGGTCGCCGACGACGACTCTCCGAATCGCCCCTACCGCCTCGGCGATCAAAGGCAATTCGGGGAATGGCATGAAACCTGTTCATCCGTCGCCATGTCCGTCACCTTCCGCCCCTCCTCCATTCTGGTGCTCGGCGCGATGCCGTCCGAAACCACGGTCATCCGGAATGCCCTTCGCCGACCGAAGGAAGGCCGCCTCGCCATCTACCCCTACGTCTCGGGCCGCATCGGGGGCTTGCAAGTGTGCACCGCCGTGACTGGCGTCGGCGTGACCAACGGGGCCATGTGCGCCGCGCTCTTCGTCCACCACCTCAAGCCGGACGCGGTCATCGTCTCCGGCACCGGCTCGCGGCTCAATCCTCGTATCCGCTGCGGCGATACGGTCATCTCGAGCCGCACCATCCACCACGCCGCCGGAAGCCTGACCGAATCGGGCATGCGCTACCGCAAGGTGCGCGGCCCCCTGCCCGGGATGATGACTCACTTCGCCTACCGGCCCGACCCGCGGCTCTTCCGCGCCGCCACCGCCGCGGCAAGGAGCTACCGCGCCGAGGCCATCCGTGTCGACGGGGAGTCCTACCGCCCGCGCGTGCTTCCCGGGGTCGTCAGCGCGAGCGACCTCTTCGGCGTCGACCAGGCCAAAATCGACGACCTCCGGGCCAAGCTGAATCCCGACCTGATGGAGATGGAAAGCGCCGCCATCGCCCAGGTCTGCGATCACTTGGGGGTCCCTCACATCGTTTTCCGCGCCGGCAGCAACCGCACCCAGTCGGACCCCGGCATCGCCTACCGCAAGTACGGTCAAACCGCCGCCGCCTGCGCCGCCCGCTGGACCGTCCATTTCATCGAGCGCCTCGGCTCCCTCCCGGAATGAACCCGCGTCCCGCAATAGCCCGCGGCGACTGGGACGGCTTCGTCGCAGCCTTCGTCAACAACCTCGTCCAGTTGCTCATCCTCACTCCGCTCTGCCTCGGCGTGCTCGGCTTTTCCGCCGAACTGGTGATCGGGCGCATCCTCCCCGGAATCGCGATCTCTTTCCTCGTCGGCAACCTCTACTACGCCTGGCTGGCGAAGCGCGTCGGACGCGCGCTCGGCCGCGACGACCTCTGCGCCCTCCCCTACGGCATCAGCACGCCCGCCATATTCGCCAACATCTTCCTTGTCATGCTTCCGGCCAAGCTGATGGCCGAAGCCCAGGGATTGCCCGATCCGGAGCGAACCGCCTGGCAGGCCGGCCTGCTGGCCTGTTTTCTCGGGGGCCTGATCGAGCTCGCCGGCGCCTTCTTCGCCGGTCGCTTGCGGTCCTGGATTCCCCGCGTCGCACTGATCAGCACCCTCGGCGGCGTCGGCCTCGGCTTCCTCGGCATGGCCTTCCTCTTCCAGATCATGGAACGGCCGCTGGCCGGCCTCCCCGTCTTCTTCCTCGGCCTCGCCCTGCTCCTCCAGCCGCCGAAACTCCCGGCTTGGCTCCCCGCCACCGGCATCATCCTCTTCCTCGGCACCCTCCTCGGTTGGGCCACCGGAGCCGCGCCGGTCGAGACCCTCGGACTCGCGCCCCTCTCGCAATTCGGCCTCAAGCTTCCCTCCTTCGAGGCCCGAGCGCTCCTCGAATCCTTCGCGCAGGCCGAGTTCGCGACCATCCTCAGCGTGGTCCTCCCCATCTCGCTTCTCGGCGTGATCGCCTCCCTGCAAAACATCGAGTCCGCCGCCGCCGCAGGCGATCCCTACCCCGAGCGTCCCTGCCTCGTCGTCAACGGCCTCGGCACCCTCGCCGCCGCCGCCTTCGGTTCGCCCTTCCCCACCTCGATCTATATCGGGCACCCCGCCTGGAAGCGCATGGGCGCCCGCCGCAGCTACTCCATCCTCAACGGCCTTGGCATCGGCCTGCTCTGCCTCAGCGGCGGTCTCGCCGGTATCGTCTGGCTCATTCCCGTCGAGGCGGGCATTACCATTATCTTCTGGATCGGGCTGATCATCACCGCGCAAGCCTTCGAAGTCGCGGAGCCCCGCCACTACCCCGCCGCCATCGTCGGCCTTATGCCGGGTCTCGCCGCCTGGGTCCTCGTGGTCGTCAATACGTTGATCGCCGCCGGCAAGTCCCTCAGCGACGGCGCCGTCGCCCTCTCCGAAAGCTTCCTCGCCGGACAGGCCGCCGCCGGCAATTTCGTGGCCGGAGGCCTCGCCGTCCAGCAGGGCTTCCTCGTCGTCGCCATGATCTGGTCCGCCATGACCCTCTTCCTGATCGAGCGCCGTTACCTGAAGGTCGCCGCCTACGCCGCCGCCGCCGCCCTCCTCAGCGCCCTCGGCCTGATCCACGGCTACGTGCTCGTCGACGGTTCCGCCGTCATCGAACTGCCCCTCCTCGACCGCCTGCTCGGGAGGGCGCGCGAGGGCTGGCTGGCCGCCCCCGAAGCCGCCGCCGGCTACCTCCTCGCCGGCCTCGGCTTTCTCCTCCTCCACGCCTTCGCGCGGCGTCCGGAGTATTAAATATGGACAAGCCCCGCAGCGGACGCAGTGATGGAAGCCGTCATGATGATCCGCAAAATACCCGAAAACTTCCGCCGTATCTATTCGAAAGAGGATATCGCCTACCGCGTCTACAAGATGGCGGGCGACATCCGACATTGGGTCAGAGAGACCCACGAGCAGGACGGAGAACAGGTCCTCGCCATCTGCATCCTCCGCGGCGGGGTCTTTTTCTTCGCCGATCTCCTCAAGGAAATCCCCTATACCGTCGAGCCTTCCTTCTGCCGCGCCATGAGCTATTCCTCGGAAGACAACCGGCAAGGCGACGAATTCCGGCTGGTCGTCGAGCCCGCCGAAATGCGCGGCCGCCAGGTGCTCCTGGTCGACGATATCTGCGACAGCGGCCGCACCCTGAAGAACCTCCACCACTACGCCCTCCGCAACGGCGCCAAGGTCGTCAAGTCGGCCGTCCTCATCCACCGCCACCACGAAGCCTCCGTCTATACGCCCGACTACATCGGCTTCGAATACAAGGGCTCCGAGTGGTTCGCCGGCTACGGCATGGAGGACAAGAATCACAACTCGAACTATCCCGAAGTCTACATTATCGAAGGCGAATCCGTGGAAAGCCCCGGCAAGCCGACCGCCGCCCGCGCCGGGTCCGCCTAGTGCTCTGCCAGATAAGTTTTTCCGACGGGAGCTGTTCCGAGGCGCAGCCGACAGGACCGGGTCCTGCTCGGCGGGAAAGCGGACCCGTCGTGCGACTTTGGAAGCATCGGCGCGGCGGGCGGGGCATTCGAACTGCGGGGCGCCGTGCCGAACCTGCGGGGCGGGCCGACTGGGGCGGCGGCGTTGTGCCCGGCGCGGGGGTGTCGGGCTTCGGCCGGGCTACGACCGCAGCCCGCGGCTTGATTCTCAACCGGTCCTCCAAATTCTTGCGAACGAGAGTCGTCGGCTGCGCCTCGGATCGGCGGCAGCGGTGATGAAATTCAAGTGCGAGAATTTAATTGACGCAGTACTAGGCCTCGGCGAATCCTCCGGATCTCGGCGATCGTATCGCCCCCCTCCGTGCATGAAGTAAAAGAGAAACCCCGGATGGTCGAACGCGCCCTGCTCGTCGGCATCACCCTACCCGGACAAGACGAGGCGGAAACCCGCAGCCTGCTCGACGAACTGCGCGAGCTCGTCGCCACGCTCGGCATCGCGATCGGCCACGAGGCCGTGGTCGCCATCCGCAAGCCGCAGGCGAAATTCCTGACCGGGCCGGGCAAGGCGGAAAACCTGATCGAAGCGGCCCTGGCCCACGACTGCGACTGCATCGTGTTCGACAACGAACTCAGCCCCGCCCAACAACGCAACTGGGAGCAGGCCGGGCGGAACCAGCTGCTCGTGATCGACCGCCAAGAGGTCATCCTCGACATTTTCGGCGAGCGCGCGCAGACCCGCGAAGCCGTCCTCCAAGTCGAGCTCGCCCGTCTCGAATACAACCTCCCCCGCCTGAAACGCGCCTGGACCCACCTCGACCGCCAGCGCGGCGGCGGTGCCGTTCAACGCGATGCCGGCGAGACCCAGCTGGAAATGGACCAGCGTATGGTCCGCAGCCAAATCTCCAAGGTAAAGAAGGAACTCGACCAAGTCATCCGGCACCGGCAGGTCCAGCGCAAGCGCCGGACGACGGTGCCCGTCCCCACCTGCTCCATCGTCGGCTATACCAACGCCGGCAAGTCCTCCCTCCTCAACAAGCTGACCCAGTCGAGCATCCTCGCGGAAGACAAACTCTTCGCCACCCTCGATCCCACCTCGCGGCGCTGCCCCCTGCCCGGAGGCCAGCCGCTCGTCCTGACGGATACCGTCGGCTTCGTCCGCAACCTCCCCCACCGCCTGGTCGACGCCTTCAAAGCCACCCTCGAGGAGGCCGTCGTCGCAAACTTCCTCGTCCACGTGCTCGACGCGAACAGCCCCGAAGTCGAGGCCCACGCCGCCACCACCCTCAAGGTGCTCGACGAACTCGGCGCCGGGGAAAAACCCGTCCTGACCGTCTTCAATAAAATCGATCTGCTCTGGGACAAAGAAACCGCCATCTCCGAGCTCCGAATCCGCTTCCCCGAGGCCTTGTTCATCTCCGCCGTCACCGGCGAGGGCCTGCCCGCGCTGCTCGAGCGGATGCAGGCGATCGTCGAGGAGGACTTCGAGCAGCTCCGCCTCCTCATTCCCCATGACCGCTACGACCTCGTCGCCCGCATCCACCGCGAAGGCGGCGTCCGCAAAGAGGAAGTCCGCGACGAAGGCACCTACGTGGTCGGCTCCCTGCCCGAGCGCCTCCTCCCTGCGGTGCGGCCTTACCTGCTCTGAGGCGATCCGCCCGCGCAGGGGGAGATCCGCACGCCGCGCGGACGCCTGGGGGCAGGCGTCCCTACCCGAGACAGGCATGGTAGGGACGGCCGCCCCCGGCCGTCCGCGGCTCGACGCAAGCCCCAGAGCCTCGCGCGCCGCTCCGAACCGCCGCCGCCGCGACCACATCCTTCGAAATGACCGTGCGAATAAATACACCGCGCCAGGCGAGTTCTGTGGAAGCGCGGAAACCGAGCCGCAAAGGTGCGGAGCGAAATGTCAAGCATACGTAAATGCGCGCGGATGTTTCGCAAATACGCACAAAATAGGCCCTCGGCCTTGTCGGAACTACGTGATTCGACGTATTGTCATAGTCATCTAAGCGGCTACCATGTAGGTGATTGAAAAGACCTATTTTAAGATGACATCGGACAGGCAGATTACTCAGATGCGGAGCATCCTCCACGGTCGGCCGACCAGGCGGAGCCGGGCTGCTTTTTCGCTGGTGGAGGTGATGGTGGCGGCAGGGATTATGGCTGCGGGGATAACATCGACGCTCATCGCCTTGCAAATGGGTATCGGCATGTACGAGAACGCGCGTTCGGCGGATATCGCAGTGCAGGCCTTGGAGGACGAAGCCGAGCGCTTGCGCTTGCTCAACTGGGCCGAGTTGAAGGCCCTTCCGGATGAAGCGAACTTCGACATGCCGACCTATTTGATCGACGCTAAAACCGACCCGGATCGATTTACCTTCCACCGCAAGATTGAAGACCTGAATGGATCGGATGCGGCGAAACGGATACGGCTTCACGTCGAGTGGCACAGCATGAAAGGACGCCACCAAGAGCGCATGCTTTATTTGATCTATACGGAAGGGGGGCTATATGATTACTTCTACGGCTCAGCTTGAGCGTCGTCCGCGGCGGGCCGTAAACCGACCGCGTGGGGCGAATGATGCCGAACCGGACTCCCGCCATCGTGGGTTTTCGATCGCGGAGCTGATGGTGGCATCCGCGGTATCGGCGATGTTGTTGGCGGCGATCCTGACTTCGGTGATCTACTTTTCACGCACGAGCTTATCCATGGCATCCTATTATGAAATGGGGAATGCCAAGCGGACCTTGCTGCACTATTTCGGCCGGGATGTCCGGGAATCGAGTAAGGCGCAATGGACTAGTCCCAATCAGTTGCAACTCAATGTCGACGGCGATGAGGTGACTTACCGCTATGATTCCCTGGACGGAACTTTCGAGCGAAGCGTTCCAGGCGAGGGGGCGCGAGTATTGGCCGAGAATCTCCGAAAGGTGCAATTCCTGGCCTTCGACGTCAATGGCAACGAACTGCTCCTGTCGCAGGATTTGAGTTTGGCCAGCGAAGAGGCAAAGAAAATTCAAATAGGTCTGGATTTCGAATCGACGGAGGGGCCGGTCTCAAGCACGGAAACCATACTGTCTTCCAAGTACATGTTACGCAACAAAAGCGTCGAGGCTCCCTGAATTTTAACCGAGGCATCCGATGAGACAAACATTCGATTCATCCAAGCAAGGCAGCGCGCTTATAACGGTGATCATTTTTTCGACCATTCTGGCCGCGATTGTCGTGCCCAGTTTTATGAAGCTCAGCGTTTCATCCAATCAAATGTCCGCTCGGGCCTACTACAACGTGGCGGCCCGTAATCTGGCGGAGTCCGGATTGGAGTACGGAGTTTGGGCCTTCAAGGAAGTGAAGGACAACGACGGGGATTGGAGCGGCTGGACTCAAGCGGGGAACCATATGCGGACGAAGCTGACCGGTTTCGATTTTGCCGGATCCGTCACCGGATACGTGAAGGTCGTGATCCTTGACGTCGAGGGCGAGTCGCCCTCCGTGGTGACGAAAGCCAAAATCATCACACAAGACAACGTGGAGATCGACCGGATGATGTATGCGACGCTGAGCAGTTCCGGCGCCCAAGGCCTGTTCGCCTACGGAATGCTTTCGCGCGAATTCATCAAGGCGAGTGGAGGCGTGGCATTCGACAGTTGGATTTCGGACCCCGACCAAGATCCGGATACGCCAAGCATTCCTTATAACCGCAGTATTGCGCGTGACAACGTAGGGATTGCGGCGGCCGGCTCTCAGGATGGAGCGATTTCATTGGGAAGTTCGGACGTCTACGGGACGGCGGCCGTAGGCTCGGCGGATTTCAGCGGACTCGACGTCGGCTGGGGGGGGCAGGTCGGACCGAAGGACGCGGCGGAATGGGACCCTTCGGATACGCGCGATCTATGGAAGAAAGATCCGCCTGGTTGGAAAGTATCCTTGGCCACCGGGGCGCTGACCACCGGATTTGCCGCCAGTTTCGTCGAAGCCTCGGCGCCTGAAGAAGTCGAAGCCGTTGAATCGGGCGCCTATGAGTTGCCCTATACGGATCGAGTGTTGCACGGCAATCAATGGTCGTCGTGGTACCAGAACGAATACATCGACGAGGAAAGTATCGGAGCTGCGGATACGACGACGGTAATGGAATTGGATAGTTTGGTGGTAAAGGCGGGCGCGACTCTGACCATCGAGGGAGATGTGATGCTGCTCCTGCCGGAAGAAGACGCCAAAACCCTACAGGTGATTCAAGGTGGTGCGATCGAGCTCGCCAGCGACGCCCGGCTGTCGATCTATGTGGCCGGAGACGTCGAAGTGTCCGGGGCGGGTATCTTCAACCAATTGGCTCCGGAGCGTTTTCAAATCTGGGGCACGGCAAGCGAAAATCAAAAGATCGATTTCCTCAACAACGGTCAATTCAGTGGTGTGATTTACGCGCCGAATGCGGACTTCAGGGTGACGGGCCACTCCGACATTTACGGATCGGTCGTTGCGAACAGCATCGAACTGACTGGAAGCGGCTCCTTCCACTACGATGAATCCCTCAAGCACCTGGCGAGCGATTTTGGCGGAGAGGGTCCGACGACGGTCGATTTCGTGGAAGAACTGGTCGGTGCGGAGCGTAATGCCTACCTAACCGTTTTGGACTTCTAAAGGTCCCGACGGCGGACGTTCCGAGGCACAGGCGACTGAACCCGGTCTCGCTGCGCGGGAAACCGGGCCAGCCGTGAGACTTCGGAGGCATCGGCGAGGCGGCGTGCCCTCCATAAACGTAAATCGAACTGGGGGGCGCGCTGTCGAACGTGCGGGCCTACTGGAGCGGCGCGCTAGGACAGCGCGGGGGGCGCGGCATTGGGTCGGAATCTTGAGGCAGCCCGCAGTTTGGATCAGATTCGGTCCTCCGGAATCTCCCGATCGAGGCCTCTCGGTCGCGCCTCGAATCGGTAAGGCGCAAACGGACTCCCGGCGCGCCGACGGGCGGGGTTAATGCATTTCATTAGCAAAAGTGCAGAGCTCGTTCGTCTTTTGATAAGCGTTGACAAACGAAAGCTTCGGTCCGCTTATTCGTCAGCGCGTTCATTGAAATGGTTGCAGCGCAGGAAACGCCGTTAGACTCGGCGACAGTTGCGCTAAGGTAACAGGTAACGAATCCGTCCCGGGATCTGACAAGTTCCGGGGACTTTGCATGAAGTCAGGAGGAGGCTTTTTTCGAGTGATCGGAGAATGGAGACCTGGAGTCCTGTCACTGCCTGCAATCAGTAGCCACCACCATCCCGTGCTTACGGGATGATGTCCACGCCCAGTCGCATAAACCGGGCAGGTGAGTTTGCTGATTTCAGGGATTCCGTTTCCGCGTTGCGGGAGGAATACCACCATGGGAGTCGGCGGTTCCTTGTTGATTCATGCGGTTGGGCTTCACCAAAGCTTTCACCGAAAAACAAGGAATACAAATGAAACAAAGAATCCTCCAACTCGCGGTCGTCGCCTTTTTGGCAGCGTCCGCTCCTGCATTGGCCGCGATCGGCTTTGAAGACCTGGCCTTCCAGGCGGGCTTCAATTTTGAAAACGGCGCGCACCTGACCGGCACGGAAACCGTGGAGAACCGTTTTGGCAGCGACGTCACGGTCCGCCGGTCGACCTTCGACTCGTCGGGCAGCGGATTTAGCGCGAGCTTCGACAACGAATACGTCATCGAATGGGATTCATGGAGCGGCTGGGCCTACTCCAAGGATACCGACACGACGACCAGCGGCTTCGGCAATCAATACAGCGCGATCACCGGCAGCGGCTCTCGTGGTTCCTCCAACTACGGGATCAGCAACGGCGACAGCTCCATCACCTTCGGGTCGTCGATTGACTTCACCGGCCGCGGCTTCGATGTGACCAACACGACCTATGCGCACAACAGCATGCGCGACGGGGATTCTTTCGCGAAGCAGTTCGGCGGGGCAAGTGGCGACGACGCGGATTTCTTTCGGCTCAGCGTGGAAGGTTTTCTCTCGGGCAGTTCGACCGGCACGGTGGAATTCTATCTGGCGGATTTCCGTTTTGCCGACAACTCGCAGGACTACATTCTCAGCGACTGGGCCTTTGTCGATTTGTCGACTCTGGGAACGGTCGACGAACTGGCCTTTGACCTGAGCTCGAGCGATGTCGGTAGTTTCGGCATGAACACGCCGGATTACTTCGCCATCGACAATATCGGAGCGGTGCCGGAGCCGGCCGCCTTCACGCTCTTGGCCGGGGCCTTGGCCCTCGGCTTTGTCGGTCTGCGCCGCCGCCGCATCCGGACCTAACAGGCGGCTGCCGACCCGGGTCCGCCCGCTGCCGCGCGGGAAACCGTTGCCGATGATTGCCGTCCGCCCCTATCTTTCGCGCGGAAGCGCCATTTTTCTGATGGCGCTCGGTCCGGCTCACGCGCGGGCCGCTCCGGCGGAGGACCCGCCGGTGTATGATCTCCCGGAATTCGTTGTCCGGGCCTGGCACTTCGAGGAATCGACGCTGGAGGTGCCGGCGGACGTGCGGCGGATCGATCGCGGGGCCATCGAGCGTTCGCTGGCCGCCTCCCTGCCCGATCTGCTCGCGGTGGAGGCCAACCTGTTCTTCTCGGACTTGGCCGGGTCCACGAACGTGGCGATGCGGGGCTTCGGCGAGGGCAGCGGCCTGCGCAGTCTCATCCTCGTGGACGGGCAGCCGCTGAACCCGGCGGACATGGGACGGATCAACTGGGAGCAGATTCCGCTCGACTCGATCGAGTCGGTGGAGGTCCTTCAGGGCGGGCACAACGTGCTCTACGGCGACAAGGCGCTGGCCGGGGTGATCAAGATCGAGACGCGCCAGTCGGCGGAGTCGCGCTTGGACCTGGAGGGGCGGCTGGGCAGCTTCGGGCGGGAGCAGGCGGTGCTCGGCGGTGCCTTCGGGGGGGCGGACTGGCAGGTGCGGGGCGGGTTGTTCCGTGACGTCAGCGAGGGCTACCGGGAAAACTCCGCCAGCGAGACGCGCGGCGGCTATGGGTCCGCCGGGAGGACCTTTGTGAATGGCGATCGGTTGACGGTGCGCTTGGCCGCCGGGGAAAGCCGCTTCCTCTTTCCCGGGGGCCTGTCGCAGGCGGACCTCCGCACGGATCCGCGCAGCTCGGGCAACCTCGGCGACGAGGGCAGCGACAACCGTTACGGGACCCTCACCAGCCGCTTCGAGAGCGAGCGCTCGTGGGGCCGCTGGGAACTGCTCGCGGGCTATGACCGCAACGAGACGGACTGGACCTTCGGGGCCGGCTCCTACGGATCGAATCGACAATCCGGATACAGCTTCAAGCCCCGCGCCCGGATCGGCGGAGCGCCGGTCACCGTCATTCTCGGCGGCGACCTGCTCTACGACCGTCTCGATTTTGAGGAGTACCTCACGGAGGCCCGGCGCATCGTCTCCTCGGAGGCGGAGCTGTCGGAAACACGCCTCAGCCCCTACGCCTTCGCGGAATATGCGGTGGACGAGCGTCTGGCCCTCAGTGCCGGGCTGCGGCACGAGTGGGTGCGGTATGCGGCGGATAACAGGGCCTACGACCCCGGCCAGCTCGATCCGGTGATCCGGACGAACCGGGGGGAGTTTCCCAATCCGAACTTCAAGAGCCCGCCGGACCTGTTGCCGGAAGCCTCCTTCTCGGAGGTGGTGCGGGAGGATGGCTCGGCGGCCGAAGTCTCGCTCAACTACCGTTTCGCGGCGGACTGGAGCGCGTGGATCGGCTACGACCGGGTCTACCGTTATCCCGTTTTCGACGAGCGGGCGAGTTATCAAGGTTTTCCTCTGGCGGAGACGGTAAGCCGGGATCTGGAAGCCGAGACCGGCGACAGCTTTGAGACCGGGATCAAGTACGCGGGCGGGCGCCATGAGTTCTATGCCACCCTGTTTCTTCTGCTCATGGAGAATGAGATCATTTTCGATCCCGATCTCGAACTGCCCGATTCCATCGGCCGGGGGCTCAACGTCAACCTGGGACCCGTGCGCCGCTTGGGCGCGGACCTCGCCTATTTCTACGACGCGCGGGACTGGGGCTTCTCGGTGCAGCTCGCCGCCGTGGATACCGAGATGCGCTCGGGCCGAGGACGCGGGCGGGAGCTGCCGCTGGTGCCGAAGCTTCGTATTACCAATCAGCTCTGGTGGAAGCCCTTGCCGGCGATTCGGCTGCGCGGCGTCCACCGCTACGTGGGGGAGCGTTTTCAGGGAGGCGACTTCACCAATACGCTCGATCCGGTGGAGGCCTACCATCTCGTGGACCTGCACGCCGAGCTGGAGCTGAACCCCCGGACCCGTCTTTTTCTCTCCGCGACAAACGCCCTGGACAAGCGCTATGCGGAGAGCGTGTTCTTCGGCAGCTATCATCCGGGGGAAGGCCGCGCGTTTCAGGCAGGGATGCGGCTCGAATTTTAACGAACCAGACCTTATGACGACGATGAACCGAAAACGACTTTTCCGCCTGCGCGCGACTTTGCTCCTGACCTGCGGCGGTTTGCTGTCGGGTTTGCCGGGGCACGCGCCCGGCAGTACCGGCTATCCCGGCATGGACGACAGCTTCCCCTTCGCCCCGGCGGCCGGACAGGCCGGGAGCACGGCGATCGATCGGCAGGATCCGGGCATCGTCGCCTGGGCCAGCGGCTACAGCGACCTGAGTTACGGGGCCGCGGTGGACGCGACTTGGCAGACGCCCGGGAAGGCGCTCGGCCCGGCAACGGGTTCGGCTTTCGATATTCTCTGTTTGGGCAGAGGCGGAAGGGTCACGCTGACCTTCAGCCGGGCCATCACGGATGGGGCCGGGCCGGACTTTGCCATTTTTGAAAATTCGTTCGGTGATACCTTCCTGGAACTTGCATGGGTCGAGGTGTCCACCGACGGGGAGCACTTCGTGCGCTTTCCCAACTTTTCCTTCACTCCCGCCGCCGTCGGCAGCTTCGGGAACGTGGATCCGACCCAAGTGCATGGCTATGGCGGAAAGTACCGTCTGGGCTTCGGCACGCCCTTCGACCTGAGCGAGCTGGCGGCAGCCCACACGGCCATACTCGACGGGACCGACCATTTTTCGGCGGAGTATGAGCAGGCCTTTCTGGATAATTTCCCGCACCTGGATCTCGAAGAGATCAATTTCGTGCGGCTGATCGATATCCCGGGGGATGGCAGCGCCCTCGATGCGGAGGGCGAGGTGATTTACGATCCCTACCCCACGACCGGGAGCGCGGGCTTCGATCTCGAGGCAGTGGGCGTGCTTCATGAGCTTGCGCCGTCGGGTCTGGAGCAGACGATCGACTTTCCGGCGATTCCGCACCAGCTGCTTTCCGATGGCGGGCTCGCGCTGGAAGCCTCGGCCACGAGCGGGCTGGCGGTTGATTTCGAGTTGTTGGAGGGCCCGGCCAGCCTCAGCGGCAGCAGCCTGACGTTCACCGGGCTCGGCACGGTGGTGGTGCAGGCCTCGCAGCCGGGCGACGGGACCTACGGCCCGGCCGTGCCGGTGACCCGCAGCTTCGTGGTGGCCGACGCGCTCCAGCATATTTACCTGGCACCCGTTTCGAATCAGCTCACCGGTGCCGTGGATGTGCCCCTTTACGCGGAGTCCAGCAGCGGGTTGCCGGTTTCGCTCTTCATCGATGAAGGACCGGTCGATGCGCTTGTCTCGGAGCTGGGGCATCGGTTCAGCAGCGGGCCGCAGGCCGGCACCGTGCGCCTGCGGGCCTCGCAGGCCGGCGGCGAACGGGACGGGGTGACCTACGCCCCGGCGGAGTCGGTCGTGACCGGTTTTGAAATCGTCGCCGCGGGCGACCCGGCGGCACCGCTCGGCTTCGGCGACTGGCAGACGCAGAACGGCCTCGCCGGGCCTGCCGGGCAGGACAGCGATGGGGACGGCGCCTCCGACTTCGCCGAGTATGTCGGGGGGACCGATCCCCGGGATGCGGCGGAGCGGCCGGTTTATGGTTTCGCCGCCGATGACGCGGCGTTTACCCTGGAATTGACGCTGAACGGGCGCGCGCCCGTCCGCGTGCGTGTGGAGGCGACCACCGACCTCTCGTCTCCGGCCAATTGGGCGCCCGTCGTCCCCGAGATCGAGGAGCTGACGCACAGCGCCCCCGGCGAGCCGCCCCGCCGCTCCCTGCGCGTCCGCGTCCCGCGCGACGGGGCGCGGCAGTTCTGGCGCTTCGCCTTCGAGACACCCTGAGGCCTTTCGGCCCGTATGCGGGGTGCGGTGTCGAAGCTAAGGGCCGTCGGGCCTCAATCTCCTACGCGCTCTTGGCGGCCCCTTTTGGAATGACCGCTTTCGTCCGACTCGTCCATCCTGCTTCCATCGCCTGCGGCATTTTGCCACATGGACGGCTGTCCGATTTACCGTTAAGCTGGTCGCCATGGATTTCAGTTTCCGAAGATTGCCCGTCCCATTTTTCGCGCTCGCGATCGGCTCGCCGCTGTTCGCCTCGAACGAGGCGATGCCGGTCTACGAGCTGGAGTCTTTCGTCGTGGTCGCGCCCAATCTTTGGCAGCCGGAGGCCTCGCTGGACCGGGGCGGCATCGCCTCCGCCAAGCCGGTGGATCTGGCCGCCATTTTGTCGGCCAAGCTTCCCACGGCCGCCTTCACCCGCAAGGGACCCTTGGCGGGTGACATCGTCCTTCGGGGCTTCGGCCGGGATAACGTGGCCTTCACCGTCGATAACAACAAGACCTACTGCGCCTGCCCCAACCGCATGGATCCGCCCGCTTTCCACGTGAGCTCGCAACAAATCGAGTCCATCCGCGTCCGCACCGGTCCTTTCAGCGTCGATCAGGGCGGCAGCGTCGGCGGACAGATTGCCGTCCGCACGACCGAGCCGACCGGCGAAGCCTTCGGCCGTTTTTACGGCTACGCGGGCAGCTTCGATTATGTTTCTGCCGGAGCCAGTGGCGGACTGAATCTGACGGATCGCCTCTATGGCCTCGGCGGAGTTTATTACCAACGCGGGGGTGTTTACGAAGATGGTTCCGGCACGCGCTTTACGGAGGCGGCGGGCCTGAACTACCGTCCGGAGTTTCGCGACGGCGACGCCTTCGAGGTGGTCAACATCGAAGTCAAAGGGTCCTACGTTTTCGAGAACGCGGCCTCGCTCACTTTGAGCTATGCCCATCAAGACGCCGCGGACGTGCTCTACCCTGGGCTCGCGATGGATGCCCCGGAAGATATCATGAACCGCGCGTCCATCGTCTACCGACGGCCGGTCGACGGGGCGATCGCCGATCGCATGGAAGCCAGCCTCGCCTTCAGCCAGGTCGACCACGACATGCGGGACGGCTTCCGGACGAGCCTCGACAACATGGGCGGGGCCTTCGTCGGCCGCGGCTACTTCATGCGCACCGAGGCGAGGAGCCGCCACCTGGGCGGTCGGCTCGACTTCAGCAAGGAATTCTCCGGCGACTCCCTGCTGCGCTACGGCACCGACCTGCAACGCCGCGAATGGGATGCCGACAACCTGATCGGCATGCAGCCTAACGACTTGCTGCCCGACGCCGTGACGGATGGCGGGGGCGTTTGGGCCGTCTATGAGCGGCAATGGGACAAGTGGGCGTTCGAGACCGGCCTGCGTCTCGATTGGAGGAAAAGCAAGGCCCGCGAAGACATTGGCTTCCTGCAAAGCGCGCTCGGAACCGACGCCAACGAGCAGAACGATCTCCTCCCCAGCGCCTACGTCCTGGCCAGCCGCGAACTGGGCGACGCCCTCAGCGGCTACGCAGGACTCGGCTTCGCTTCGCGGGTGCCCGACCCGCAGGAGCGCTACATGAATCTGAACCGGCCGATGGCCAATCCCGACTGGGTGGGCAATCCCCACCTGGATCCGGTCCGGAACCTCGAGCTGCAAGGCGGCCTGCGTTGGGAGCGGGAAGCCTTCGATGCCGAAGTCAGCGTCTTCCACGCCTGGCTCGAAGACTACATCTATCTCGCCCGCCTCAATGCGAACCCACCGGACCTGCCCGGCGGCGCCACCACCTATGAAAACATCGACGCCCGCCTCTACGGGGCCTCCATCACCGGCGGATGGAACGCCAGTGAAACGCTCCGCTTCGAAGCCGGCCTGGCCTACCAACGGGGGCGAAAAGAGTCCCGCCCCCGCAATGGCACCAACGACGTGCTCGGCGAGGTGCCGCCCCTGCGGGCCCGGCTGGCCGCGCTCTTGAGCCACGGAAAATTCTCGGCCCAGGCCGTCGCACTCTTCCAAGCCGATCTGGATCGCGTCGACCGCGACCTTGGCGAACGCGAGATCGATGGCTGGGCCGCGCTGAATCTTGCCGCGAGCTACCGATTCTCCGATGAGGTGAGCCTGAGCGTGGGCGTGGATAACCTCTTCGACCGCAACTATGCCACGGCCAACTCCTACGTCCGGGACCCCTTCCGCTCCGGGGTGGTGGTGAACGAGCCGGGCCGCTTCATCTTCGCCCGCGCGGGCTTTGCCTTTTAGGCGGGGTCTTGGGGCTGGCAATCCCGGGCCGCATCCCTATCCTCGCCGCTCCCGTGCTGGTCGACGATTATTCCACCGACATCAATGACAGGCAGGGCCACCGCTGGCTCTGGCGATTGCGCTGGGCCCAGTCCGGCGGCTTGCTCCTCGGCGCGCTGGCCGCGCAGGGCTTCCTGCAGCTGCACTTGCCCTGGGGCGTGATTGCGCTCGTTCTCGCCGGCCTCCTCGCGAGTAATGCCTGGGCCCGCCCCGGAGCCCCCTACCTGAGCTCCGGACGACGGCGACGCGCCGCGATCATGGGGCTGCTTGCGCTCGATCTCGTGCTCCTCACCCTGCTGCTTTACTTCACCGGCGGGGCGCACAACCCCTTCACGATGCTCTACCTGTTGCTGATCGTGCTGGCCGTCATGTTGCTTCGCCCGGCGGCGGCCTGGTTCCTCGGTGCGCTTACCGTGGTCGCGTTTGCGCTTCTCTTCGGCTCGCCCCACCGCCTGATGAACCAGGAGGGAGTGGCGCTTTGCCACGACATGGACTTCCACCTCAAGGGCATGGTGCTGGGGCTGGCGGTCGGCGGTGCCGGGGTGGTCTATTTCGTCAGTTCGCTCACACGCACTCTGGCGGCCCGCCACCGCGAGGTCGAAGCCCTGCGCAAGCGCATGGCGGAGCAAGGCAAACTGGTCGAGCTGAGCGCCCTGGCCGCGACCGTGGCGCACGAAGTCGCCACGCCGCTGGGGACCATCGCGGTGATCGGGCGCGACCTCGAATCGCTCGATTGCGTTTCGGCCTGCCGCGATGATCTCCGGGAAGACGCCCGACTCATTCGCGAAGCCGTGGCGCGTTGCCAGAACAGCCTGCAATGGCTGTCCGAGCGGGCCGATGGATCGGCGGAGGCGGATGTGCAGGTCATCTCCGCCGCGCTCTTCTACGATCAGTTGAGTTCGTTTTTAAACGGCAGCGAACAGGCGCGTGTGCGTTACGACCCGACTCGCGCCGGAACCGGATTTGTCCGCGCCTCGCTGCGCGAACTCATCCTCTCGACGGCGATCCTTATCCGCAACGGTCTGGACGCTTCGCTCGACGGCCAGCCCGTCGACTTGAGCTGGGAGAACGACGCACAGTCGGTCCGTATCCGCGTATGCGATACGGGAACCGGCATGAACGCCGACCAGCTGGAAAAAGCGCGGCAACCTTTTTTCACCTCCAAGCCGCCGGACCGGGGCCTCGGGCTGGGCCTCTATCTGGTCGAGCTGTTTTGCCAGCGCGTCGGCGGCTCCCTCGATTTGGCATCGACACCGCTCGAAGGAACCGTGGCCACCCTGCGCCTGCCGACCGCCTCGTACTAAGACCTTCCTTTCATGCACGCACTACTCATCATCGACGACGACGAAGCCTTCGGGCGACGCCTGGCGCGCTCCTTCGAACGCCGCGGACACGCCGCGAGCTGGTTTCGCGATGCGAAGACTGCCTTGGGCGCTTTCGATGCGCGCCGGTTCGATAGTGCGGTGGTCGACTTGCGGCTCGAAGACGAAAGCGGCATCGAGGTCGTGGGCAAACTACGGAGTCGGAATCCGGCCTTGCGGATCGTCATGATCACGGGCTACGGGAGCATCGCCACGGCCAAAGAGGCCCTGCGCCTCGGGGCGATCGACTACCTGACCAAACCGACGGACGCCGTTGAAATCGAGCAGGCCCTGTGGGGGAGGCCCCCTCTCGAAGTCGTCGGAGGGTCGGCGGACGCCGCCACCGTGCCCAGCCTCAAACGCGTGGAGTGGGAACACCTGCAACGGGTGCTGGCCGACACGGGCGGCAATATCAGCGAAGCCGCCCGCCGTCTCGGCATCGAACGGCGCACCCTACAGCGCAAGCTCTCAAAATACCCGCCATCCGATTAGGACGCGGCCCCGCACCGACCGGATCCGCTTCCTCCCCGGCCAGCCAAGCGACACTTCCAAAGGCGTCTCCTGCTTGAGCCGACGAAGAACCTATTGGCGGCCAGATTATAGCAGTTCCGAGGCGCAAACGCCTCAAAGCGAACGTCCCCGGCACTGATGGACGGAATCCGCGCCACGCCAAAATGGCGAGAAGTCGGAAAAGCCCCCAGCCCGGCCTTCCGCGTGTTTTGCGCATTTTCGCGGCTTTCAGCTCATCGTTTGAGAAGCGAGCTAGCTTACGAACCGTTAGAAATCGAGACTCGTCCGAATTCCGATGCTCCGGCCGGGGCCCAGCGCATAGCCTTTGTAGGTGTCGAGGAAGTCCCGGTAGTCTTCATCGGTGACGTTCTTCGCAAACAAATCGATCCGCAGGTTTCGGTAGCGAAAGCCGAAGCCCAGATCCAGCAGGCTGTAGGCGTCGGTGGAGGCGGTGCCAAAGTTGGGGTTCCGGTCGAACTGCGAGAACGGCTCCTGCGGACCGGCGGATTTTTTCGAGCGGGCGTGGCGTAGGGCGATGCGAAATTCCGGCGACTCCATCCATCCGAGCGAATCACGGTGGAAGACGGCCTCCAAGCGCAGCTGATCGGCAGGCAGCAGCGGCACATCGCCGCCATCGTCGAATTCTCCCCGCACCCATTCGTAACTGCCCTCCACGGTGAGCCAGTCGGTGCTGCGGTGGATCACCGTCAAATCCCCGCCGTAGAGCAAGGCATCGTCCTGATCCACCTTGAAGATGGGAAGGCCGCCACTGGCCGCTCCCGTGTCGGCCAGGAAAATATAATCGGAAAATGAAGTGAGGTAGACCGTCGCCGTCCAATCCACTCGCCGCGAACGCCAGCGGGCCTGCAGGTCTGCCCCCAGCGAAGTTTCTTCGTCGAGTTCGCTGTCCCCGAATTGAATGGCAGCCACCCCGCCGTGCACGCCGGCCGCGTAGAGTTCGAAAAGCCCGGGTGCGCGAAAGCCGCGATTAATATTTCCGGCCACTGCAAAGGCATCGTTGAATTGATAAATCGCGCCGAAGGAAGCGGACAGAACGTCGTAGTCGTTCTCCAAATTGACCGCCGCGACCGGAAGTCCCGACACCGGATCGACCCGATTCGCCAGCAAGCCGGGATCCGCCGTCTGGGAGGGATCCGCCTCCTGCAAGCGGTGGTCGAAGCGCAGGCCCGCCTCGAAAGTCCACGGATTCGCGGCCATTCGCCCCAAACCGAAGAGCGCGAGGTTTTCGATTTGCCCGCCGGGCGTCAGACCGGACGGACCCTTGGACTCCTGATCCTCGTAGAGGCCCTCGAAGCCGATCGTGCCGGAAAACCGATCGTCGACGGTTCCGCGAAGAAATTCCGTGCGCAAGGTATGGCTGACGCGCTCCAGATCCACCTCCGGGTCTCGCACCGGCAAGGGACTGCCCGGAGGATTCGCGATGCGCAGGTTTTCGTTCCAGGTATAGCTGGCGCGCCAATCCCAGTTGGCGGAAAGGACGCCTTCCAGGGTCGCCTGCAGCAGATTATTCTCCAGCTCGACGCCGATGCCCGTGCCTTCGGGCTCCAAATAATTGTTCTCATGTTCCCAGCGCTCGACGCGCAGCGTCGCTTCGGTCGGGCCGAAGCGGTAGCCGGCTTTGACCATGCCATTGCGCTGCTCGAAATCGGTAAAGTCGAGTTCACCGGCGAAACGCGGGACATCCGAGGGCTGACCGGTGGGAGGCGGTCCGCCCCACGTCTCCACCTCCGGCACTTCCAAGTTCCCCGCGTCGCGGTAAACAAGAGCGCCGACCACACCCCAACGCTCGCCGGCCACGCCGAATCGCGCCGCGCCGGTGTGGAGATCGTTGCCACTCTCATAACCGTAGGTCAGCCGCCCGCTTTGCCGGGTCTGTCCGGGGGCCGCGTAATCGATCGCGGGACTGATCGCATTGACCGCCCCGCCAAAGGCATCCGAACCATAAAGGATCGACGAAACACCGCGCACCAACTCGACGCGCTCCGTCAGAAAAGGGTCGAGGTTGGGCGGGTGACGCACGCCGAACTGCTGATAGTTGACTCCGATCCCATCCTGCAAGATGCGGATGCGGGTGCCGGAAAGACCGCGTATCACCGGGTTCCCCACCCCGGCACCCGTCGAGATGCTCGACACGCCGGGCAGGTAGTCGAGGCTTTCGCCGAGACTGGCCGCTTGGCGGCGCAGTTTCTCGCCGCCACTCAAGACCGCGATGTCCGAAGCGGCATCAAAGGCCGACATCGGGAGCGCCGTGCCGGTCACGACATAATCGTCGAGTTGGTAAACGGGTGCTTCGTCATAAGCGTTTTTCCCATCGACCGAGGAACCCGGCAGAGCGTTTTGAGCGGGCAGCGCGAGCGTAAGCAGCGGCGTCCAAGCAAGGGCAAGTCGCCCGGTTTGAATGATCTTCGAAAATAGAGGCTTTTTCATGGCGGATGCGCTTCTTCAAAAAGCCCATCGTGGCCCAATCTTTATTGCAAGTCCTTTGCATTTAATAGCGCCCATTCGAAGCAACCCTTATTACCAAAGAAGCATTGCTAATGTGGCCTCCGGCCCCGATCGCAGGCCGCAAAGTCAAGGCACCCCGCCCTAGGGGGCTCCGGCTTCGCTTGGCGATGCCAAGACGAGCCCTTCCTAGTCCAAGGAGGGAGGGGAGCTTTCGGACAAACCCCTGAATTGAAGCTCCACTAGTTTCGGGTAAGTCTCAGGCGGAAGAATTGGTTCGGCTCCGTGCTCAGGTTTTGCGGCGCATCGTAGATGAAGGTATCGAAGCCGGGTTCGGGATCGTCGGTAGTCGAAGAGACCTCGTCCGCCACGGTCAGGTCCGTCCAGCTGCCTTCGAGGTCGTCCGTCCACTGCACTTGCACCGTGACGTCGCTCAAGTCCTGCCGCAGGGTGAACTGGATCTGCGGCGTGGTCGAGCTGAGGTCGACCGTTTCGGGCAGGAAACCACCGGTGGCGTAAAGCACGCCGTTGCTGTAGCCACGGTCCACCGGATCGGCGTCGAAGGCTGCGGCGGGGCCGCTCAGGCCGAGATCGCCGACGAAGTCGGCAAAGTTCAAGCCGGTGGCGATGTAAGCGCTGAAGTCCTGCACGACGGTCGGCCCGCCCTCACCTTGCTTCCATTCATTGGGTTCGCCGAAGGTCGAGTCGGCGGCCCCGTCGTCGTAACCGACGAAGGCGGGTCCGACCGTGGCATCGTCGAGCGGGGTGACTGCCGGGCTGGGATCGTCCTCCAATTCGAAAACATCGGTGGACGAGATGCCCGAGGCGGGGGCGACGCCTTCGCCCGCCGGGCCGAAGACGATGCGCGACGCGCCGTCGAGGATGCGGACCTGCGTGTCGCTTTCATTGATCACGAGCCCGCTCGCGGCAGGCAGCTCGCTGAGGTCATAGCCGTTCGTCGCCTCGTCGGTGTAGTCCAGCAGGTCGGTGTCGCCGAGCCAGACATTCGTCCAGACCCAGCCGTCGGTGGCCAGGTTATCGACGATCTTCACGCCGCTGTCGCGTCCGCCGTTGGCGGTGTTGTCTTCGGTGAAGGTAAGAATGGTGCCGTGCTCGACGGCCGCCCAGGCCGGGTCGTCTGCGAGCACGAGCCTCGCCGAGACATCGAGCGATCCATCATCGCCCGGGGTGCCGACTTCGATCACCGTGCCGCGCAGATCGCTCTGGCCGGGTTGACCGTCGCCGACCACGACGAGTTCGAGCCAGTCGCCGCCATTACCGGCGACACGTCCGAAAAAGGTATCCTCCGCGGCACCACCGTCCCCGTCGGCACTGGCGTCCCCTCCGTTGAGGAAGTTTGATCCGCTGACCGCATTGTATTCGTTCAGGATGATGGTTGGTTCGGGGTTGTAGACCGTGAGGATGAACTTCTGCGGCGTGGTGTAGCTGCCATCGCTCACGCTGAGTTCGACCGCATGCTCTCCCGCGTCGTCGAGGGTCAGCGGGCGGTTATGGGTGAGCACATTTCCGGCGAGGCTGAGGAAGTCGGGCAGCGCGTCGGCCGAGAGCGTGGGCGTGCCCCCGTCCGGATCGGACACATTCACGGTGTAGCTGTAGCTGCCACCCGTCGAGACGGTGACCGGTTCGCTGTCGAATTGCGGGGGAGTGTTGCCTGTCTGATACGGTGTAAAATCCTGGGAGTCATTGCCGCCCGACCACTCATTGGGCGCACCGAAGGTGCTCGATCCGCCATCCTCATGCGTGCCGAAAAGACCATCGATGCCCGGGATGGGGTTCTGCTCCAGCTTGAAGACTTCATCCGAGCCCACGCCGGAGGCGGGGTTGACCCCCTCGCCGACCGGGCCGTAGACGAGTTCGCCGCTGCTGTCACGGAGCAGCAGATTCGTATTCGAATTATCGATTACGATGCCGCCGCCGAAGTCGGACAGGGCCAGGTCGATGAAGAAGGGGTCGTGGATCCAGATATTGGACCAGGCGTAGCCGGAGCCGGAGAGGTCGGAAACTTTGTTGATCTCGGTATCCAGTCCACCCTGGAGGGTATTGGCCTCGATAAAGGTGAGAATCGTGCCGGCCGGGACGGCCGCCCAGTAAGCGGCCTGAGAGAGCACGATGGTCTCCGTGCCACCGTCGGAATGGATCTCGACCTGCCAGCCCCGCATATCGACGGTGCTGCCCGCGACCGGATCGACGGGCGTGCCGGGGTCGTCATCGCCATCGATACCGGTGCCCACCACCACCAGCTCGAACCAATCGCCACCGTTCCCTTCGACGCGTCCGAAGAAGCCGTCGCTGGCGAAGCCGCCGTTCTCATCCGCTTCCGCATCGCCGGAGTCGAGGAATTTATCGCTGTCCACCGCGTTGTATTCGTTTACCAGGACGGGATTGTTGTCATTGGAGATGAAGAGTTCGACCGTCGCGGTGGAGGCGAGTGCGCCGGGTGAATTGTCCGTCGCGGTGACGTCGAAGGCGAACTCCCCGGCAGCGGTCGGCGTGCCGGTGAGGACGAGGGTGCCGTCCCCCTGATCGCTGGCGGTCAGCCAAGCCGGGGCACCGCTGGTCGAGAAGCTGATTTCGTCACCGAAGTTCGGGTCGTTGGCTGTGATTTCAATGGCACCGTCAAACTCGATCGGGATGTTGACCCGTCCGTAGATCGGTGGGACCGCGTCGATACTGGGTGCGATCGGGCTGCTGGTATCGACGGCCTGGCCGGGCGAGCCGACATCCCCCTCGGCGTTGGTCGTGGCGCCGTTTTCCCCGTCGGCGCTCAGGCCGAGCGGCGTGCCGTCGATGGCCCATTCGAAGGTGAAGCCCTCGGTGGACGCGCCAAAGGTCACACTGGCCACGAGGTTGGCGGGGCCGGCATTCGGGTCGGCATCCCAGATCTCGATCTGGTCGCCCCACCTACTCAAGCCGGAAAAGTTGTCAGGTCCGCCGAAATCGTCTTTCGAGATGACATTGACATAGTCGGGATCGCCCGGCGTGGCGGAGACGTTCCAGGCAGCGCGCCAACCGGAGAGGTTGCCCGCATTTTCGTTGACGATAATGATCGACTCGCCCGCGCCGATGGTGAGGGCGGGGAAAAGCGACCCGTCGTCACCGTCCGGTCCGTCATCGTCCCAGTAGTAGTTCTCCAGGTCCACGCTCGACGCGCCGGTGTTGGTCAGCTCGAACCAGTCCCCGTTGGCAGGGCCTCCGGGCGCGCCGGAAGAAGACATCACTTCGGTAATCACGAGATCGCCATGCGCATGGGACAGGGCGGCAATGAGTGGCAGCAGTAGGTAGGTTCTTTTCATTATGGATCGGGTTGGATTTTATAAATAGTCACGGCGTCGCTCCCCTCCCAGGCGCAGAGCAGGAGGGGCGTATCCCAGGGGCTCTCGGCCGCCGGAACGAAGCAGACCGACTCGGGTGAGCGCAGGGCACTCTGGCGAGCCTCGTGGACCCGGGCGACGAGCTGGGGCCGGGCCGGATCGGAAACCTCGAAGAGATAGACACTGCCCTGCCGCTCGGTGGCGACGGCGAGGTGGGGACGGCCGAAAACCATGCCAAAGGCGAGCGCTTCCGGTTCCGGCCCGCGGTTATCGGAGCGGCTGTCGCGCTGGTCGGCCCGCGCCAGGTCCCAGTTGTGCATCGCCGGATCGTCGAGAGCCTGACGTTCGAGGAAGGCCCCCGAGTCGAAGATCCGCTCGCCGCTGCGGCCGTCCCAGATGGAGAAGGAACGGGTGCCGAAGGCGGTCAGGCGATCGAGGTCGCCGTCGCCGTCGAGGTCGCCGTCGATCGGCGAGATTTGCAGCCGCCCGAGCGCGGCATCGTGCTGGGGATCCGCGCCGTAGATATCCTTGAGCGCCCGGCGATAGTCCGGGTCGAGCTGGGGACCTGCCAGTCCGAGGTGCTTCACCCGGACGCCCCCCGCGTTGTCGCCCTCGTTGGCGGTGGCCACGTAGGGCCGACCGCCGACGGAGAACGCCGCTATAGTATCGGGCTGCGGGAGGCCGAATACCGTGTTGTCCAGATTCCGCCGGGCCTTGCCCCATGGGCCGTCGCGATCCGAGAAATCACCCGTGATCTCCCAGGTGCCGAGGTTCCAGACCGGCAACCACTCCCGGGCGCTCAAATCGAAGCGGGCCAAGCCATTGTTCTCCTGCAGCGAGACGTAGGCGACCCCGTCCAATTCGCTGACGTATTCCGGCTCCAGGTCGCTCAAGCCGACCCCGTGCGGGGAGCGCAACCCCGCCTCAAGAAATGCCTCCGGGAGCGGATAATCCTCGGCCGTGTCCCGCTCCCAGTCCACCACGGTGAGGGAGCCCGGGGTCTGGAGGCGCGGGCTGCCGAATTCGCCCTCGCAGGAGACGAGAATGAGACGGCCGTCTTGCGTGAAGCTCACACTGTCGGGATGGTATCCGGTCGTGAAGGCCGCCACGACGGATTTCGTTTCCAGATCGACCAAAGCAACCTTCCCCCGGCGCTCCAGCGGCTCGGCCGGGATGAGCGCGGCCGCCACGAGCGGACGATCCGGGTGGGACGCCACGCTGGCCACGCTGGAGAGTCCGCCCTCCATGATCCCCGTCAGGCGGATCAAGCCCTGGACTTCGGGGTGCGCCAGCTCCATCCACTGGACCCCGAAATTCTTCGAACCGGGACGGGCTCCGTCGCGGGTGCTGACAAGCAGATCAGTCGCCGCGTTGTGCGCGATGATCTCCGCGCTGCCCTCGGGCATGCTCACCGTTGCCAATTTTTCCAGCGAGGCCGCCGATGCAAGGGGGCTGGCGGCAACCGTCAGGCCGATGATGGATAAAAGCGCCTTCATGCTTAAAAGAAAAGATGGGCACCGACATACATGAAGCGCCCGGTGTATTCGCGGTAGGTTTGGCGGTTTTCGCTGCCCTCGTAGAAGCGCAGGGGGCTGTCGAGGAGATTGCGCACTTCGGCGGAGACTTCGATCTGCCGGGTCAACTTATACTCGATCCGCAGGTTGGCGGTGAGGCGGTCATCCACGAACTGATCGCCCGCGCCGCTGGCGCCATTGCGCTCCTCGCCGACGCGGAGGAGATAATCATCCTGGTAATCGCCGTAGAGCAGCACCCTCCAGCGGGGCGAGTCGTAATAGAGGCCGAGGGTGCCGCGGAGTTCCGGCATGGAAACGAGGTCGGTGGAGCGGCTGCGGCCGTTGACCGCGATGTCCTGCTCCGAGCGGGTCATCTCCAGCGTCCCGATCAGTCCGAATTGATCAAGCGGATGGGGCAACTCGTTGAGCAAGTGCGTCCAGTTCAGGCCCACCCGGGAGAGTCGACCGGAATCCCCGTTGATCGTCTGTTCGAAGCGGTAGTTGGCTTCGAAGCTGTCGTCGATGGCGGGGTCGGGCAGCTCGAAGGCTTGAAACCACGAGGCCCGGGCGATGGGATCGCTCAAGTCCCAATACTCGGCGTAGAGACGCAGGAGCGAGCCCGGAGCGTAGGCCCAGTTGGCGGCGGCGTGGATTTGACTCTGCACGGAGGGCTCGATCTCCGGATTGCCGAGGATGGCTTCCGGTGCCGTCCCCTTGTCGAAATCGTAGGACTGGCCGGGCGAAAGCTCCCAGAGCTTGGCGCGCTGCAGGGACTGGCGCAGGTCGAGCGAGAGGTGCAGATTCGAGCGGGGCTGGGCCTCCAGCCGCAGGTAAGGGAGCAGGTGGTCGTGGTCGACACGTCGGTCAATCGACTGAACGGTAACCGGATCCTTCGGGAAAACGATATTGCCGAAATCCTCGCTGCCGTTCCACTGCGCGATCCAGCCGGAATAGTCGCCCCGCGAAGCCTCGTAGCGCAACCCGCCCCGGATGCGGACCCGAGGATTGGGCTCCCATCGCACCTGGCCCCAGGCCCCCCGGATCCGGCGTTCGTTGTCGAAGTCCTCGTTGAAGCTGCGAAACTCGTTTCGCGCCTCCTGCAATTCGAGCGTGGCGGGATCGATCCCGCGCAGGGCCTCCGCGTCGAGGCGCCCGGAGGCGTCGAGAAAGGCATCGGCCTGGAATTGCTCGCCCGCCTTCTGCCAGTCTTCGTCGTCGTAGCGCTGTAAATTGATATCCTCGCTGTGGCGGCGACGGTGGTGGAAGACGCCTGCCTGCCACTCCCAGCCCGGGGAGGCCTCCAAGTTTAAAAAAGCGCGGTAGTGGTCGAACCATTGCCGCTCGAGGTTGTCCTCATACTCCAGTTTGCGCAGACCGTAACCGGCATCCAGGGTCTCGTCCATCCCGGCGGAAAAATCCGGCACGCGGTCGCCGTCGTCATCGATCAATTCGTAGCTGAATCCGGTCTCCTCCTGGGCAAACTCGGTATCCTGGCGATCCGGCTCGGCCTTTTCCTTGTAAGCGTGCTCGACATCAAACTGCAAATAACTGCGCTCGCCCAGCTCATGGCGGAGGCTGGCATCCACGGCCCAGCGTTCTTTCTCCTCCACTTCGTCCTTGAGCTGGTATTCCACCCGCGCATCGTTTCCGCCCGTGGTGCCGGAAACCAGTGTGTCCCCTTCGAAAGTCCCCGAGGCATACTGATTCCCCCGGTCCGGAACCTGGCCGGGCAGCCCACGGGTGCCCGAGCGCGTGTCGAACTCCTGCCGGTGTTCGATCAGCGACTCATCGCTCTCGCGGTAGACCGACGATACGGTCAAGGACGTCCGCGGCGTCAGCCACCAGTCAAGCCGTCCGCCGACTTCATCCATCTCGTGGCGCTCCGGCGAGTCCCGCACCTCGTGCTCGTCGATAAAGGCGGCGTCGCGACCGAGATCGGCCTGCGTGTCCAGCGCGGTCGCCCAATCGGTAATTTCCCGCTCGCGCCCCACCTGACGCTCGCGGTGACGGTAATAAAGCACCAGGCCACTGTCGTGGGCGTCGCCGAATCCCCAGCGCACCCGTGCCCGGGCGTCCGGGTTCAGGCCATCGCCAAAGCGGTCGTTGTGGGAGAGCCGACCCCGCAGATCGAGCCGCTCCGCATTCACCTTGTGGTGGGGACGGGTCTTGATCGTGACCAGGCCGCCCAAGCGCTTTTCGTAAATCGAGTTTGTCTCCAGAGCCTGGTCGTCCGCCTCCCGTAGCTCCAGTTCACGCTCGTCCCAGGCTTCCAGCCAATAGGTTTCGGAGAGTTCGGAGATCGCAGGCGGTTCGTGGAAGAGAAAGGCCTCGCGCGCCTTGCGCGGCATGAAGACGATGGACGGACTGTCCAGACCATCGGCCCGGTCCTCGGTCTGTGCCGGCAGGGAGGGACCCAGACAGAGAACCGAGACCAGCAGATTGATTGTTCGCTTTGCGATGACCATGACTGCATCAAAGGAAATTAGAAAAGCCGCTCCCCCCGTCCGGGAGGAGCGGCTTGGAAAAGGCTTAGGTCTGGGTGTTGAGATTTCGTATTCGTTCGTTCCTTCACAATTCGACCGAAAAAATGGTTTGGTAACACATCCCGATTCTCGGGCTCAAGCCATCAGTTGTTACGATCTTGTCACAGCTTCTATCCGGCGCTCGGTCACGCGAACAATTCGCTGTCTTTTCATCGCATCTCGTTAGTCGAGTGTTAACAATGTCCTCGTGCGCCCCGCGCCCTCGGCCCGAAGGCAAGCGGCAAGACGAGCCCCTCCCCTTCCCACTGTGCGAAAGTAGTTTCACTTCAAACTCCCCTCCTGCTCCGATAGGAAGAGTGCCCCTGCTGGCGGGAGCGGACTGGTTGCCGGCCCTGCATATACTTTCACAAATTTTAGTTTTAGTAAGGATCGGAGTTTTCAGAAATCCTCTGATGATGAAGTTCTCTCCGCGTACGTCACTCAATCGTTACACTACAGACCTTGCATTCCCGCGAGTGCTCCGAAAGGTGAAAATGCGCACGGCGGATACCGTGTGTTCCGGAACAGAACTGCGTTCCGTTTCGCGACAACCATACGGCTCACAGTAAACAACCAAAAACATCATGAAAAAATCATTACTCACCCTCGCTGCCGGATCGCTTCTGGCCGCTTTACCCGCCTCGGGGCAAAGCGTCATCGCCTTCTGGGATTTCAACGACGGCTATGATTTCGATAACGACGTTCCCCAAATCGAGCACGATGCATCACTGGGCAGTGGCACCTTGTATCAGCAACGCGCGGATACGGACGGAAACGGGAAGGGTGGAAACGCCTTCTCCCAGTCGGGTTTCGATGGTTCGATTTCGAGCATCAATGTGTCTGACGGCAAGTCGATGGCTTGGAACGATGTTAGGAAAAAAGGAGACAACGACGCTGAATTCTTCATCACTTTCTCGACCACGGGGTTTGAAGATATCGAGATTTCCTTCGACATCGAAGGAAATGATGGCCCTGGAATCACTTCATACGATGTCAAATACGATTTCAATGAACTGGTGGATGTCACGAATCCGGGAGACGTTACCGGAACCATCAAGGACTTCGAGGGTGGCGAGTCGACCGATTTCCTCAACAACGCCGATGCTCCGTCCGGCATCAACGATCCCGAGGCATTCGTCCGCGAGTCGATCAGTTTCGGATCGGCTCTGGACGATCAGTCCTTCGTCGCGGTTCGACTCGACGACTTCAAGGAAAACGATAAGATGTCGATCGACAACGTGCTGGTTACCGGAACGGTGGTTCCCGAGCCGGCGGCCTTCGGCACCCTCGTCGGTGCTCTGGCTCTCGGCTTTGCGGCCCTGCGCCGTCGTCGTCCCTGAGCGACGGTCCCACCACCTTCTATTCTTCGCGAAGAGCCGCCCGGACTGGGGCGGCTCTTTTTTGCGACACGCAATGATCACCATCTGCGTTCCAAGGGCTCCGGCTTCGCTTGGCGACGCCTCGGACCGGCTAAAAGCGTCAAACCTAACTTCCCTCCCCCCGAAGGCGTCCGTTTTTCCACCCCGACGCAGGTTCTGGGTCCGGTCGATGCGAGCCGATCCGCTTGGACGCGCCCCTTTGGCGCGGGCGAGCAGTCACTGTTTGATGGTTTAGGCGGCGGTCGACCGATCACATGCTCGCCAAGCCCCATCCAAACCGAGCGTCCCATCGCGCTCCACCGGTCCCTATCCAAACGCTCATAACGGCCGGTGCCCGCCTCGTCCAAGCCACGATCAAAATCGCCATTAATTGATGCAAAAAGCATTGCTTGGTGCCTTCAATACATGCATTTTGCAATGAATCTTTTCCGTCTTGAACCGGCCCGAGACAAATCCGCTTCGGACCGACTCTTCCGAGGGGCGGACGCAGGACTTCCCCACCACATATCGGCCCATCGGCGGTCGGCTTGGTATGTAAATTGCGCAAGTGTTTACCGCGAAATGGTATGAATCTGTTGATTATCGATGACGAGAAGAACGTCTTGGCGACCACCGCAATGACGGTCGACACCGCCGGACACCAAGCGTTTACGGCGCTCAATACGCGGCAGGCGGATCGAATTTTGGCGGAAGAGGATATCCACGCCATTCTCCTCGACCGCATGCTGGGCAAGGAGGACGGACTGGAGTATCTGGAGCGTCTCAACTCGGAGGGCAACCGGCGGCCGATCATCATCTTCACCGCCTACTCCTCCATCGAGTCCGCCGTCGAATCCATGCGCAAGGGGGCCTTCACCTATATCCAAAAGCCCTTCGTCCCCGAACAGATACGCCACACTCTGGGCGTGTTGGAAGATAAGATCAAATCGTTGCGGAAAATCGACGAACTGGAGGAACAGGTCACCCAGCAAGAGCCTTCCATCCTCATTGAATCCAACGAACCGGCCCTGACGGAAGCTTACCGGGTCGCGATGAAGGCGGCGCGTTCCGACGCCAGCATCCTCCTGCTCGGCCCCAGCGGCACGGGCAAGTCCGTCCTCGCCCGCCGCATCCACGAATCCAGCGACCGGCGCGAGTATCCTTTCGTCGAAATCAGCTGCCCCAGCCTCTCCAAGGAATTGCTCGAATCGGAACTTTTCGGCCACGCCAAAGGCGCCTTCACCGGCGCGGTCAAGGAGACCTGGGGGAAAGTCCACGCGGCCGACCACGGCACCATCTTTCTCGACGAGATCGGGGAACTGCCCTTGGAAATCCAGCCCAAGCTGCTGCGGCTCTTGCAGGAGTGGACCTACGAACGGGTCGGCGAAACCCGCCCGCGCAAGGCCAATGTCCGCATGGTCACCGCGACGAACCGCGATCTGAAGAAAGAGGTCGAAGAGGGACGCTTCCGCGAAGACCTCTACTACCGCCTGAAAGTCATCACCGTCGAACTGCCGCCGCTCGTCCAACGGCAGGCGGATTTAAGAACTCTGGCGGAGAACTTCCTCTCTTTCTACGCGGCCCGAATGAAGCGTCCGAACCTAAGCTTCGACCGAGAGGCCCTGCAGGCCATCCAAGCTTACGATTGGCCCGGCAACCTGCGGGAGATGCGCAATCTGGTCGAGCGCGCGGTCATCCTCTCCGAAGGCGAACGGATCACGGCGGCCGATCTTTCCCTCAAGCCGCAGCCGTCGGCCAACGGCGTCGCGCTGGGACAAGCGGTGCCGCTCAGCCAGATCGAAGAGGCTCACATCCGCCGCGTCCTCGAACAGTCCGACGGCTTCAGCCACGCCGCCCAGATTCTCGACATCGACACCGCGACCTTGTACCGGAAACGCAAAAGATTCGGTCTTTTGTGACAGGCTTATGAGTTCGGACGAGTCAAAGAATTCTGCGGAAAACAGGCACCCGGAAGCGCCCCCGGAAAGCGGCGAGGCGGCGCTAGGGGCACGGAACCTCTTGGAGCCGGGTGCCGATGGGGATGGAGGAGGCGGCCGCGCCTTCGCCAGTTTTTTCGAAAACTCTCCGGATCCCATTCTGCTTTTCAGCCCGTCCGGGGAAATCGTCGCTAAAAACAATCGGGCCTTGGTTTTTTGGGACGGAAAGGAGCATTTCATGCCCGCCACTTTGATCCGCCAAGTAACCCGGTCGGGCCAGACCGGGAGTCGGTTCCAATTGTCGAAAAAGGATCAACTCGTCGTCATTCGGACCAAGGGGGGACCCCGTTTCTTCCTTCCCTCGATCTTCAACTTGCATCCGGACTCCGGCGAGGAAGACGGGCGCAAACAGCTCGTCGCCTGCATTCTGAAGGACGAGACCGACTGGGTGCGCTCGGAAAACATCCGCAACAACCTGCTTTCCAGCATCCATCACGAACTCAACACCCCGCTGACCAGCGCCCGAGTGGCTCTTTACCTCCTGGCCGAGCAACAGGTCGGTGCGTTGAACGAGATCCAAGCGGAATTGGTCGGCCGGGCGAAAGAGGATCTGGACCGGGAGATCGCCACCATACAGAATGTCCTCGCCCTGATGCGTTCGGATAATATCGAATCCGCCAAAGCGAAAAGCAGTGCCGAAGCGGTCGATCTGCACGACTTGTTGGACGAAGTCGTACTCGAAATGCAAGCGCTGACGAACTCCCTGAACTTGACGATCAACCGCTTTTACAGCGACGAAGCCCCGCAGGTTCGAATGGAACGGGAAACCGTTTGCCTGATCGTCAAACAGGTCTTTTCCTGCATCATCAAATACGTGGAAAAAGAGGCCGTCATCGACATCGTCACCATAGCGGACGAGAACGACTGCTTTCTCAAACTGATCAGTTCCGATCCCGCTCTGGTGGAGGCCTTGCCCGATAATCTTTTCGCCCTACCGATCGAAAGCAAAGACATGCGCCGCGTGCAGTGCGTCGACCTCGGCCTACGGGTCGCCCACGAAATCGTCCGCGAGCACGGCGGCGAAGTCAGCGCAAGCCAAAACCCGGAGGCCGCCGTATTGACCCTGCGCTTCCACTGTTCGAAGAGAGCTTAAGCCCTAAAAGCTTGTCAATGACCCTCGGACATCTAGTATCCTCAGGTTTTCGAGCATGAATACGGACGACTCCCGAAACTCCGGATCCCGCGTGGATGTCTTGTTCGTCGACGACTCCCCGAATTTGCGCCGGACCATGCAGCTGTGGTTTGAAACCCGGGGTTATTCCACGCTCACCGCCGGATCGGCCGGCGAAGCGGAGAAACTGGCCGCCGCCACGCCGCCCAGGATCGTCATCACCGACCTCGGCCTGCCCCGCCGCTCCGGCAACGAGCTGCTCAAAACCCTTCGTGCGATCGAAGCCTTGCGCCAGAGCTACTTCGTCGCCTTTTCCGGCGATACCGACGGACAGGAAAAAGCGCGAGCGCTTGAGGCGGGCTTCGATTGCTTCCTCAGTAAGCCGCCGGACTTCGACGAACTGTCGGACTTGCTGCGAACCGTTCTCCGCCGCCAGTCCGACGACGAAACGGCAGTCGCGACCTAGTGACCTAGTGGTCTGTCGGATAAGTTTTTTCCGATGGTAGGCGTTCCGAGGCGCAGCCGACATCGACACGACCGGGTCCTGCTCAGCGCATGCGCGTTAGCCTAAGTATTCAAGGGTTTGAAGACTGGTAGGCTTGTCTAAGTTCACGCATCGGTGATGCTAGACCGCCAACTCCCCGCCTTGGCGATGCGATCAGGGGTGGTCCCCCTTCGGTGCACGGCATTTCTGGAAAATTCAATTCTCCGTCCACCACCGAAACCGCCCCGCTACCCGCTCTGAACGAGCGGACCGGCGGCAAGCTTCTCCGCGAGGTGTTCCGCACTTGCCCCACATGCCCCAGGAGCGCCTCTTGAGGCAGCCACGCTACGATTGAGCGGACCCGCAGACCCAAGGACCCTTCGGCATCCGCCATCGCCCGAACTCCGACTGGTAATCAGCGCCCCCGATTTCCAAGTCGACGCTGTCGGCAGCAGAAGCCCTCGCTCCTTGGGTCTTTCGGGGGGCATGCGCTTCAGGCGCCGGTGCGAATGCGCCGCCGTCGGCGGCGGGATCCCATTCGGAGGCATCGGCTCCTTGATCGTCCTGATCCCAAGTGTTGATGCGGATGCCGTGCGATTTGTCCAAGCTGCTTCCGCAACCCGCGGTTTCAATCCTACCGGGGCCTCCAACTCGAATGCGGGCCGTCGGCCACCGCGGCGCCGGAACCGACGCAAAAGACCTTACGCTTTGAAGCTTCTCTAAAGCCGCAACCACGAGTCCCGCTCAGCCGATTCGTAGCAGGCTTTGATGAAGCGGACGGCTTCGAGGCCGTCCCGACCGGTGACGGCGGGTTCTTGGTTGGAACGGACGCTCTCGGCAAAGTCGGCCAATTGGGCGCGGTGGGCGTCGCCCCACTTCCACTCCCCTTCTTCGCCTTCGCCCTCGTCCACGCCGGCGGTTGCGGAACGGGTCCCTCCGCTCGCCACCTGGAGCGCATGCGCGGTCGCGCCCTCGCCGTCCTCGGCTTGTTCGCCCCGGATTGCCACTGTCTTCAGCCGGTCGCCCTCGATGAGGGCCGAACCGCTGGTCCCGTAAAGGCCGAGCGAAGCCGGAAATCCCGGATACAGCGCGGTCGACCCCAGGAGAAGGCCGCGGGCGCCGGATGCGAAGTCTATTTGGACCGTGATCAGGTCCTCCACCTCGATCCGCTCGTGTGCGGCCGTCGCCATGACGGCGCGGACCCGCTTCACCGGGCCGGCCAACCAGAGCATGAGATCGACCGTATGAATGCCCTGGTTCATCAGGCAGCCCCCCCCGTCCATGGCAAGGGTGCCACGCCATTTTCCGGAATCGTAGTAATCCTGGCTGCGGTACCAGGGAATGCGCGCCTCGACGAAAAACAGCTCGCCCAAGCGACCGTCCCGGGCCAGGCGGCCGACCCGTTGCGAGGCCGGATCGAAGCGGTGCTGCGACACCACCGCGAGGCGGCGGTCGGATTCCCGCGCGGCTTCGAGGAGCCGCTCGCAAGCCTCCACCGAGACGTCCATCGGCTTCTCCACGATCACATGCTTGCCGGCCTCCAAGGCCCGGCGGGCCAAATCGCCATGGGTCCCGCTTGGCGTGCAAATCGTCACCGCATCGACCTGCGGGTCCGCGCAAATCTCTTCGTAAGTTGCGCTGGCCAGACCGAACTCGGCGGCCAGGGCGGCGGATCGCCCGGGATCGACGTCGCAGAGGAGGCGAATCTCGGCCAAGCCTTCGAGCTCCCGGAGCGCTCGAATTTGAGTCTTTGCGATCGATCCGCAGCCCACGAGGGCAAAGCGGAGCGGAGAGGAAGAATTTGCTTTCGCCATGGTTTCAGCGAAGAAGCTAGGCCCGACCCCGCCGGAGTTTCAAATCGAAACGTTTGCGCCGCGTCACTCCCCGGCGAAGCGGAACACCGACATCGACGAAGGCGGCAGCTCCAGAAGGATCGAATAGGGCCGGCCGTCCCAAGGTTCCTCGTCGGCCATTACGCCCCCGCCGTTGCCGAAGCCCAGCCCGCCGTAGTCCTTCGCGTCGCTGTTCAGGATCTCGCGGTAGAAGCCCGGCCACGGCACGCCCACCCGATAGCCCGGACGGTTGACGGGGGTGAAATGTCCGACGCAGATCAGACTGTCGGAGGGGGTCTCGCCCTTCCGCAGGAAACTGATCACGCTGCTTTCGTGGTCCGTATTGTTGATCCACTCGAAGCGCGAGGAGTCGATGTCGCCGAGCGCGATGCCCGGAACGGAACGGTAGATCCTATTCAGGTCGCGAACCACCATCCGGATGCCTTGGTGGTCGGGGTAGCGCAGCAGGTGCCAGTCCAGCGATCCATGGTGGCGCCACTCCGAGGACTGGCCGAAATCGCTGCCCATGAAGAGCGTCTTCTTGCCCGGCCACATCCACATCAGGCCGTAAAGCGCGCGCAACTGATGGGCCTTGGCCGAGATCGGTTCGCCGGGCATCTTCAGGAGCATCGAGCGTTTGCCGTGCACCACTTCGTCGTGGGAAAAGACCTGCGAAAAGTTTTCGGAATACTGGTAGAGCATTCCGAAGGTCAGCTGATGGTGCTCGTACTTCCGGTAGATCGGATCCTTTTGGAAGTATTCGAGCGTGTCGTGCATCCAGCCCATGTTCCACTTCAGGTCGAAGCCGAGGCCGCCCTCCGAAGTCGGCTTGCTGACGCCCCCGAAGGCGGTCGACTCCTCGGCGATCATCAAGGTGCCGGGATAGTACTTGTGGACGAGGTCGTTGGTCAGACGGATGAAGTCGATGGCCTCGAGGTTCTCGCGCCCGCCGTAGCGGTTCGGGATCCACTGGCCTTCTTTCCGTGAATAATCGAGATAAAGCATGGAGGCGACCGCATCCACCCGCAAACCGTCGATATGGTAACGCTCGCACCAGGCCAACGCGCTGGCGATGAGGAAGGCGCGGACCTCGTGACGGCCGTAATTGAAAATGAGGGTGCCCCAGTCCTCGTGGAATCCCTGGCGGGGATCGGCATGCTCGTAGAGCGCGGTGCCGTCGAACTGCGCGAGGGCGAAACTGTCCCGCGGGAAGTGGGCCGGCACCCAGTCCATGATCACGCCGTAGCCGTGTTGGTGCAGCGTATCGACCAAATACATGAAGTCCTCGGGGGTGCCGAAGCGGTAGGTCGGCGCAAAGAACCCGGTCACCTGATAACCCCAAGAGCCATCGAAGGGGTGCTCCGCGAGCGGCATGAACTCGACGTGCGTGTAGTGCATGTCCTCGAGGTAGTCGACCAGCTCGGTGGCCAGCTCGCGGTAGTTGAGCGGGCGCTCGGCATCCTCCACCACCGACTTCCAAGAGCCCAGGTGCACCTCGTAGATCGAGATCGGCTCCTTTTTCCAATCCGTGGCGGCTCGGCGCTCGAGCCAGAGGGCGTCGTTCCACTCGTACTTCGACGGGTCGCAGACCACCGCCGCGTTGTAGGGCGGGGCTTCGAAACGGGTGCCGTAGGGATCGGTCTTGAGGTGCGGGTAGCCGTGCCGGGTGCCGATCTCATACTTGTACTTCGCGCCCTCCTCGAGCCCCGGCACGAAGAGCTCCCAGACGCCGGACGCGCCCAGGCTGCGCATCGGGTGGTAGCGCCCGTCCCAGTGGTTGAAGTCGCCCACGACCGACACCCGCTGCGCATTCGGCGCCCAGACCGCGAAGGCCACGCCCTGCACCCCGTCGATCGTGCGGAGGTGCGCGCCCAACTTCCGGTGGACTTGGTGGTCGTTGCCCTCGTTGAAAAGATAAATGTCGTCCTCCGAAATCGTCGGAAGAAAACAGTAAGGGTCGTAGAATTGGCGGATCTCCCCGTTGTAGCGCTCGATCCTGAGGCGGTACTTGAAAAAATCCGCCCGGTCCGGGACGAGGCCTTCGTAGAATCCGTCCTTCGTCAGCCGCTTGAGGGGATAGCGCGGACCGTCTTCCTTCGAGATATCCACCACTTCGCAGGACTTCGCGTCGTCGAGGTAGGCCCGCACCACCAGCCCGCTGGAGCCCCTACCCGCCTTGGTCACCTCCCCCGCCGGATGCATCCCGAGGATCGCATGGGGCTGGCTGCAGGTGACTTTGGTGATCGAATCGAGGTCGGATTTGGGGAGATGCACGCGGACAGGCAAAGAGGATAAGCCTTGTCTTGCAAGACTCTTAGCCGATTTGCTCCGGCCAGACCGCAGCCGGGGAGGCTGCGCCGCCGTCCGCGCGCCCGGTCTCCAAAGGCGCGGGAAAGGGCGGCGCTTAATGAGAAAACCGCCCCCCCCAGTCGCGTTTTCCCCAAGCCTGGGACCGGTCGGGATAAAAAACTTGTGCCGCTAAAAACGGCCGCCCATAGTCCGCTCCCGTGCCACAGAAAGCCCGGTTCCCTACTTTGTTACTGCTCTGCTCCGCCTGCCCGAGCCTCTTTTCCGCGCTGCCCGAGCTGAGCTCCATCGAGCCGATCGAATTCGATGAGGGCGCCCAGCGCCTCGTGGCCCGCGGCGACGCCCGGCTGGATTTCGAAGACACCCGCGTCCGCGCGGACCGGATCAGCTACTACCAAGAGTTTTCCCTGGCCGACGCGATCGGCAACGTCTCCATCGACCGCGAGGGCTACCGGCTGATCGCCGACCGGCTGAATTACGATGGCGAGGAGAATATCTTCGCCGTCAATTTCATGCGCACGGGTCAGTGGCCCTTCTACCTGGCCGGAGTGCGCGCCGGGGGCTCCGACGAGTCCGTCACGGTCGAGGGGGCCACCGCCTACTACGGCGATCCGGGCCCGATGAGCTTGAGCGTTTCGTCGGACGAAGTGCGCTATGTCGAGGACGGGGCGCGCAGCTACTTCAAGATGGGCGGTTCGACCTTCCGTCTCGGGCGGATACCGTTCTTTTACCTGCCCGCCTTCACCTACTACCCGGAGGAGGCCCCCTTTTACCTCGATATCGGTGGCGGCGCGGACGATGAGCTCGGCGTCCATCTCCAAACGACCAGTCTCTTTCCGGTCGTCCCCGGCCTGCGCCTCGGGGCCAACCTCGACCTCTACTCGAAGCGCGGCGTCTTGGCGGGCCCGACCGCCCAGTATGTCTACGACGGCGCTTCGCAATCCATGGCCGGTGCGCTCAGCTCGGGATACATCGACGACCAAGGGGATCCGGGCGTCGATTTCCGCGGAGACCCGATCCGGGAGGAACGCGGCTTCGCCCAATGGCGGCACCAGCACCGCATCGGCGACCGCTTCAGCCTGACGGCGAAGGCCACCTACTGGTCCGATTCCGAAGTCACCCGCGACTTCCGCGAGGACTATTACGACGCCGACCGCCGTCCCGACTCCTTCGCCGAAGCCGTTTACGCGGGCGACAACTACCTGCTGTCCGCTTTCGGCCGCTTCGGTCTGAACGATTTCCAGCTTATCCAGGAGCGGCTTCCCGAGCTCCGCTTCGACCTGCTGCCGGTTCCGATCTTTGAAACCGGCGCCTACCACCGCCTATCCGCCAGCTACGGGCGTTTGCGCGAGGATTACCTCGGCCTGCTGCCGGGAGTCGACGAGGAGAGCGAATACGACCGTTTCGACCTTTCCTACCGCATCGAGCGCCCCATCCTGATCGCGGAGTGGCTCACTTTCACTCCGCTCGCAGGCGGACGGATGACCCACTACACGAACCAGCGGACCGACCTTTTCGCTCTCCCGGAGGACGAGGTCACGCAGGAAATCCTCGAAATCGGCTTCGACCTCGAGAGCCGCTTCCACGCCACCTACCCCACCGTCAACGAGACCTGGAACGTCGACGGCCTCCGCCACATCGTGCGGCCGGTGATCCGCTACCGCTACTACAGCGATCCGGACAACGAGAGCGAAGTCGTCCCCATCGACCGGACGGTTTTCGACCTCGACCGAAGCCTCCTCGACCTCAGCGACATCCGCGATATCGACACGCAGGCCGAGCGGCACTTGGTCCGGCTCGGCGTCGAGAACCTCTTCCAGACCCGCGCCCAGGATTACGGCTCCCGCGGCCTCGCCGCCCTGAACTTCTACCAGGACGTGCTCTTCGAAAAGAACCTCCGCTACGACGGCGAGGAGGAGGAGACCTTCAATGCGAGCTGGGTGGAGCTCATCCTCGAGCCGGCTCCCTGGCTGAAGTTCGATCTGGCCGCCCGCTTCCGCACCGAGAACCTGCAACTCGAGGAGCTGCGCACCCGCACCCGCTTGGTCAGCGGGGAGATCTGGGAACTGGGTCTCTCGACCGACTTTCTCGACGATCGGATCGACCAGTACCGGCTGGATTTCATCTACCGCATCAACGAGCGCCACGCGCTCTTGACGGACCTCCGGCTGGATGCCGACACCGGCGAGTTGACCGAATACGGCATCGGCCTCCGATCCCGGCTCGGGACCACTTGGGAGATCGTCTACGCGCTGGTCTTCCGGGAGCGGGCGCGGCGCGAAAGCGATGTCGAGTTCAACGTCCGCCTGCGCCTCGCCGACTTCCAATAAGCAAGTCCCGATCATGGAAGAAGCGCTCGTCCCGGCCAACGATTTCGCCATCCGCCTTCCGGCTTTCGAAGGTCCGCTCGACCTGCTGCTCTACCTGATCCGTCGGAACGAAGTCGATATTTACGACATCCCGATCGAGAGGGTCACCCGCCAGTACATCGATATCCTCGGCTCGATGGAGAAGCTGGACCTCGAGGTGGCCGGCGAATTTTTCGTGATGGCCGCCACCCTGATGTACATCAAGAGCCGCATGCTCCTGCCGAAAAAGGACCAGGGGGTGAACGAGGACGTCGAGGAGGACGACATCGATCCGCGCTGGGAACTCGTCCAGCAGCTGCTCGAATACCGCAAATTCAAAGAGGCCGCCGCCGATATCGAGCGCCTGATCCTCAACACCCACGACCTGATCGCGCGGATCGGGCCGAAGGATGCGGTCGAGGCGGTCGAGCGACCGCTCAAACCGGTCGACCGCGTCGACCTCTGGAACACCTTCAACCAAGTGCTGCGGCGCCTGGCCGAGCGGATTCAAGAGGGCGAGATCAATGCCGAGCAGGTTACCGTGGCCGACCGCATGGAATACGTCCTCCTGCGCGCCCGGAGCGAGCGCCGCTTTCTTTTTTCCGATTTGTTTGAGTCGTCGACCACCCTGACTACCATCGTAGCCACCTTCCTGGCCGTACTGGAACTCACCCGCTTGGGCGAAATCCGCATCGAACAGGACCACGCCTTCGCCGACATCCGCTGCGAGGCGGCAAACGAATCGTCCCCATGACCGCTCCCAACAAGAAATCCGCTCAGCTCCTCGGCCTCGGCCTGGACGCGACCGACGGGCACAAGCGCATCACCCGGGCGGAACGCTTTTCCATCGTCGGCGGCTCGGAAGAGACCCACGGCCGCATGACCGAAACGGTGATCAAGACCTTCGAGACCCTCGACCGGAAAGGAAAGACCATCGACAAGGTCGACAAAAAGGAACTGAGCGACATCATCCACGACTCGATCCCCCGATGACCTGCCTTGACAGGCCGCGATCCCACCGCTTCCTATAATCCGAACATGAGCGAAAACAAAGATACCCCGGAATCCAAATCCGCCCCCGACTTCGAGGAACTGGCAGAGCGGCCGAGAAGCAATCCTTCGCCTCAGAAAAAGCCCGAACCCACTTCGACCGAGGCGGAGCCGGCAGCTGAAAGCCAAGAGGCCAAGGCCCCCGAGTCGGACGGACCGGTGCCGGAAAAGACCGCCGCGGCATCCCCGCCCCGCCCCGCCCCGCCACAAAAGCCCAGCTTCAAACCCTCCGCACCGAGACCGGCGAAGCCCGCGAGGCCCGCGGTTTCCGGCATGCCCACCCCTCCGGGCGGCGGCGGTGCCAAGCCCTCGTTTGGCGCCAAGCCGGCCTCCTCCCCCTCTTCCAACCGTCCCGCCGCCAAGCGCCCGGATCCTTCCGGCGTCAAAATGGATGACGATTCGGTCGGCGTGCCAGCCTTGATCGGCGACGCCGCCGCCGCCGCCGTCGCGGTCGTCTTCACCGTTCTGATTCTGACGGAGCTCCTGCCTCACCTGAATTAGTTCCCTCCCTCCGCCCTTCCCTTTCCCAACTCTGATCATTATGGCCGACAACATCGTAGAACTCGACAGCAGCAATTTCGAATCCACCATCAAGGACGCCTCGGTGCCCGTGCTGGTTGATTTCTGGGCGCCCTGGTGCGGGCCCTGCAAAGCGATCGCCCCGATCCTCGAAGAGCTCGCCGGTGAAATGGGCGACTCGGTCAAGGTCTGCAAGGTGAACGTGGACAACAACAGCGAGATCGCAGGCAAGTTCGAGATCCGGGCCATCCCCACGATTCTCATCTTCAAAAAGGGCCAGATCTCGGAAACGGTGGTCGGACTGACCTCCAAGGACGACCTGAAGGCCAAGCTCAAATAGGTCCGGCTTCGCTGCGTCTTGGAGCGTTGGAACGGCTTCGGCCTTGAGGGCGAAGCCTCCCGGATTCCTGGGCTCCGCTCAGTCGACGGCGGCCGCGATGCGACGCGGGATGCCGTCGAAGGAACCGTTGGTGAAAAACACGACCACGCCGCCCCCGGATTGCGCGACCCGCTTGAGCAGCGAGGCTTGAAGTTCCTCGTTGCTTTCGCATACGGCGGCTTTCCGCCCCGCCAGCTCGAGGGCCCGACCGATCGCATGCCTGTCGAGCCGTTCCTCCGGCCGGAGGCGCTCGCCGCGATGGATTGCGCCCAAGTAGATCTCGTCCGCCGCCATCAAGGCCTCTTCGAACTCGGTCTGGAACAGCCCGGAGCAGGCGGTATTGCTCCTCGGCTCGAAGCAGGCGATCAATCGCCGGTCGGGATGGGCCGCGCGTAAAGCCTCCAAGGCGCCTGCGATCGCCGTCGGATGGTGGCCGAAGTCCTCGATCACCGTCCAGGATGCGCCCGCCCGCAAGACGTCCTGGCGTCGCCGGACGCCTTGGAAACGGGACAGAGCGGAGAGATCGAAGCCGACGGGACCCGCCCCGCCGTCCGCCAGCGCCGCCGCCAGCGAGGCCATGGCGGCGTTGCGGGCGTTGAAAAGACCGTGCAACGCCCATTCCACCCGAGTCCAGGACTCGCCCCGCCAACGCAAGGCGAAGGAGGATCCTTCCGGCCCGTCCGAGAAATCCTCGATCCGCAGGTCGTTCTCCGGTCCAGTCCCGACCTTCAACACCGTCGTCCACGGCACGGGCATCAGCGCCGCTATGTTCGGGTCGTCTCCGTTGATGATCACGCGGCCTTCGCCCGGAACCACTTTCAGAAAATGGGCGAAACTGCGCTGCACGTCAGCGAGATCGCGAAAGATATCCGCATGGTCCATCTCCAGATTGTTGATCAACGCGATGCGCGGCCGGTAGTGGATGAACTTGCTCCGCTTGTCGAAGAAGGCGCTGTCATACTCGTCGCCCTCGATCACGAAGGACCGGCCGCCTCCCAGGCGGGCGCCGCAGGGCAGGTCGCGCGGCACGCCGCCGATCAACCAGCCGGGCTCGCAACCGCTCGCCCACAGCAGGTAGGCCGTCAGCGCGGAAGTCGTCGTCTTTCCGTGCGTGCCGGTCACCACGATCGGTTCGCGCCCGGCCAACACCGTTTCGCGCAACAGCGCGGGCAGCGAGACATAGCGGAGCTCCGACTGGTTCAGCAGCCATTCGACCTCCGGATTGCCCCGGCTCAGCGCGTTGCCGATTACCGTCAGCTCCGGCCGCAGCGAAGCGAGCCGCGCGGCGTCGTACCCCTCCATCAACTCGATGCCCGCCGAAGCCAGCACCTCCGACATCGGCGGGTAGACGTTCGCGTCGGCGCCCGACACCTCGTGCCCCATCTCCCGCAGCAACAAAGCCGCGTTGCCCATGGCCGTGCCACAAATCCCCAAAAAATACACCCGCATGCCACCTTTTCCCCCGATGGACCGCCCTTTTCAAGCCCGCAAAAAAGCGGCGCTCGCGGCAAGCGTCCGCGGTCATAGCCCGGCCGAAGCCCGACACCCCCGCGGCATCCCGGCGCGCCGCCATTCGGCCTGAGCTCATGGTCGAAGGCAAGCGGCGGCCCTACCTTAAACGCCCAAGTGTAGGGCCGGCGCTTTGCGCCGCGACGCGCTCAACGCCGCCGCCCCAGCCGGCCCGCCCCGCAGGTTCGGCACCGCACCCCGCAGTTCGAATCACCCGCCCGCCTCGCCGATGCTTCCGCTTCTTCTCCAAGGGATGCGCACGCCGAAGAAATACTCGTTCAGCTGTCGGATCCGTCGGGCTCGACTCGGATGAAATCGAGGAGACTTTCAGGGCGCACCCAGCGCGTCTGCGCCTCGGGATAGGCTTCGGTGAACGATTCCGGCAGACGACCTTCGCCTGGCTCGCGTTTAATCTCTCGCTCGGTCGAGGACGCTTCGGTCAAATCCTGCCGGATATCCGGTTCGTCGCAGTTCAGGTAGGTCCGCTCTCCATCGAATTCGTCAAGGATTTGCCGCACAAGAGTCGTTTTTCCCACCTGCCGCGCCCCGTAAAGGACGATGATGCGGCCCTCAAAAAACCGGGATTGAATCTGCCGTTTTATCAAACGCTCGAACATACTCCTGAATCCGTGAGATAAATTATTTTGGCCGCAGGCCAACTTATTTCTGGCCGCGATGTGGGATTTTGAGTCAGCGACGGTTTCAATTACTCAACGAATGGATGCGGTGACAGAGACTTCTTCGTCAATCGCTTACTAAATATGCGTTATTATTGAATCGGGGGCACAGTTGTCCCGCTCGTGCTTGACGAGATTGTC